>TARA_R110000782_G_scaffold206139_7_pt1 | contig 91203 bp, 95 predicted proteins | sample TARA_R110000782 | Tara Oceans TARA_R110000782 (sample SAMEA4397859) | marine metagenome | biome: Polar Biome; feature: [SRF] surface water layer (ENVO:00010504); material: water (ENVO:00002006), including particulate matter (ENVO:01000060) such as... | depth 5 m | reverse complement strand
ACGCCGCGCGTCAAGACGAAGCCGGGCAAGGCGGCGAAGGCGCGCCGCACCGACGCCAAGACCGGGCGCGGCAAGGTGAAGGCGCTGCGCCGCAAACCTTCGGATATCTGATCCGAAAAGGAGAGGGGCGGCGTGGTTGCCCACACCGCCCCGGGATTTACGCAGGTACTAAACTCAGTAGTTGTAGGCGCGTTCGCCGTGTTCGCCGAGGTCGAGACCCTCGCGCTCGACTTCCTCGGTGACGCGGAGGCCGGTGACGACCTTAGCGATACCAAAGGCAATTGCCGAGCCCACCGCTGCCCAGATGATGGCGACCACGACCGCCTGGATCTGGATGATGAGCTGGGCGCCCATGGCGTAGTCTTCACCGCCCGGTCCGCCGAGCGACGGGAGCATGGTCACCGCCGTGAGGATCGAGCCAATGATGCCGCCCACGCCGTGGATGCCGAACGCGTCGAGCGAGTCGTCGAAGCCGAGCTTTGCCTTGATCTTCATGACGAAGATGCAGCAGGCGACGGCTGCGATGGCGCCGAGCAGGATGGCGCCGAACGGACCGGAGTTGCCCGCCGCCGGCGTGATTGCCACGAGGCCCGCGATGGCGCCCGAGCAGGCACCGAGCAGCGAGCTCTTGTGGCCGAGCGCGCGCTCGGTGAGCATCCAGAACAGCACCGCCGCAGCCGTGGCGACGAAGGTGTTGATGAGCGCGAGGCCCGCCGAACCATTCGCTTCAAGAGCCGAACCGGCGTTGAAGCCGAACCAGCCCACCCACAGGAGACCCGTGCCGATCAGCGTCATGGTCAGCGAGTGCGGCGCCATGACTTCCTTCTGGTACCCGATGCGCTTGCCGAGGATGATCGCGCCGACCAGCGCCGAGACACCGGCATTGATGTGGACGACCGTACCGCCGGCGAAGTCCAGCGCGCCCCAGCCGAAGATCAGGCCGGTCGCCTCATCCGTGCCGCCGAGATACCAGACCATGTGTGCGATTGGGTAGTAGACGATGAACAGCCAGACGATGGCGAAGACCATCAGGCCCGAGAACTTCATGCGCTCGACAAGGCCGCCGACGACGAGCGCGACGGTGATCGCCGAGAAGGTCATCTGGAAGGCGACGAACACGAATTCCGGGATCACGACCCCGTCCGTGAAGGTCGCGGCCGTGGAGTCGGCTGTCACGCCGGCAAGGAAGAACTTGCCCGTCGAGAGGAACTGGTTGGCGTCGCCGCCGAACGCGAGGCCGTAGCCGAACATCACCCAGAGGATCATGGCGAGGCTCGCCACGGCGATGATCTGGGTGAGCACCGAGAGCATGTTCTTGGTGCGGACGAGGCCACCATAGAACAGCGCGAGGCCGGGGACGATCATCGCCATGACGAGCACTGTCGCCACGATCATCCAGGCGGTGTCGCCCTTGTCGGGAACCGGCACGGCCGCAGCCGCTTCCTGTGCGAAGGCCGGCAGTGAAAACAGCAGGGGGGCGCTGAAAGCCAGCGCGCGTCCCGCCAATCCAAGAGTTGGTTTCATTCCTTACCCCCAGTTCTAAAGAGCGGTTTCGTTGGTCTCGCCGGTGCGGATGCGCACGGCGCCGCCGACATCGATCGTGAAGATCTTGCCGTCGCCGATGCTTCCGGTCGCGGCGGCGGCGGAGATGGTTTCAACCACACGCGGAGCAAGGTCGTCGGCGGTGACGATCTCGAGCTTCAGCTTCGGAACCATGTTCACGGTGTATTCGGCGCCGCGGTACACTTCCGTGTGCCCCTTCTGGCGCCCGTAACCCTTCACCTCCGTCACGGTCAGTCCCTGCACGCCGATGTCGCTCAGGGCTTCGCGCACCGGGTCGAGCTTGAATGGCTTGATGATAGCAATGATCAGCTTCATGCCTTGCCCCCTCCTGTGTGTTTGTGCCGGGGAGGCGATTTGCATGATGCGTGCCAACTGCTGCAGCGCAGCAAAACGGACGACTCCACCGTCGTAGCCGTCAGTTTGTGATTAAAAATTAGGCGATGAAGAGGTGTCGCCTAGATTCTAGGCGAGGAGGTTGACGAAAGTTTAATCGCCGGCCCGGTCCAGAATCGCTTTTGCGCGATCGACGTCGCTTTCATCGACCATCAGCCGCGCCGAAGCGATCGGCCCAAGCCCAAGGCTCGACACGCCCGCATCGAAAAGCACTGCCGGAATCCCCTCCGCTTCGAGCGCAAGGCGGGCGACATCGGCATCGATGCGGGTCGAATACTCGCGCACCATCGCGAGCGGCATCAGGCGTCCTCGCTCACGTAGCGGTCGGTGACGCGGACTGGCAGTCCGTCGATGCTTCGCGTGCGGTCGGCGCGGCGCTTCACCCAGGCGGATGGATCGTTGCCAGCCTGCTTGTGGTACTTCACCAGCGTGGGCCGTTCGCGCTCCAGCGTCATGTGCGGCACGCCCCAGCCGCAGCTCGTCTGCGTGCTCTCCACCGTGATGTCGAAGATCTGCCGTGTGCCGGGCAGGATCGTGAAATGCGCCGCGAGCGCGTCCCACTCCGCGTCCTGCGGCAGCACAGGCCGCCCGTGCCCGTAAATGCGGAAGATGAGCGCGGGATTGTCGAATGCGCAGAACATCAGCGTGATGCGCCCGTCCGCCGCGAGGTGTGCGTGCGTCTCGTTCCCCGATCCGCCGAGATCGAGATAGGCGACGCGCTTCGGCCCCAGCACGCGGAAGCAATCATAGCCTTTGGGGCTGAGGTTGATGCGTGCGTCCGGCGCGGCGGTCGCCACGAAGAACACGGGCTGGCGTGTGATGAACGCGATATGGTCGTCCGTCAGTGCGTCGAAGAAGTCCGCCATGTGCCCGCTCTCCTTCCGTCTCAGGCGGCGGTGCCGCCCACCGTCAAGCCTTCCAGCATCAACGTGGGCTGGCCAACGCCCGCAGGCACCGATTGTCCGCCCTTGCCGCAGATGCCGACGCCTTCGTCGAGTTCGAGATCGTTGCCGATGGCGACGACCTTCTGCATCGCTTCCGGTCCCGATCCGATCAGCGTCGCGCCCTTGATCGGGGCGCCGAGTTTGCCGTTTTCGATCCGGTAGGCTTCGGTGCAGGAAAACACGAACTTGCCGCTGGTGATGTCCACCTGTCCGCCGCCGAAGCTCTTCGCATAGATGCCCGATTTGGCGCGGGAGAGAATCTCGGCCGGGTCGTCCTTGCCCGCGAGCATGAACGTATTCGTCATGCGCGGCATCGGCGCGTGCGCGAAGCTTTCGCGGCGGCCGTTGCCGGTGGGCGCCACGCCCATCAGCCGCGCGTTCAGCCGGTCCTGCATGTAGCCCTTCAGGATGCCGTCCTCGATCAGCACGGTGCGGCCGGTCGGCGTCCCTTCGTCATCGATGGTGAGCGACCCGCGCCGGTGCTCGATGCTGCCGTCGTCCACGATCGTGACGCCGGGCGACGCCACGCGCTCGCCGAGCTTGCCGGAAAAGGTGGATGCGCCCTTGCGGTTGAAATCGCCTTCCAGCCCGTGGCCGACCGCTTCGTGCAGAAGCACGCCCGGCCAGCCCGGCCCCAGCACCACGGTCATTTCGCCCGCCGGCGCGGCGACCGCGTCGAGGTTCACCAGCGCCTGCGCGAGCGCGATGTCGATGGCGCGCTCCCACGTCGCGTCCTCGAACAGCTGGTCGTAGAGGTAGCGTCCGCCGACGCCGTGGAATCCGGTCTCGCGCCGCCCGTCCTTCTCCGCGACGATCTGCACGTTGATCCGCACCAGCGGCCGGATGTCGGACGCGCGGAATCCGTCGCCGCGCAGAATCTCGATCGCGGACCAGCTCGCGGTGAGCGAGGCCGAGACCTGCACCACGCGCGGATCGCGTGCCCGCGCTGCGGCGTCGATTCGCTCCAGCAGCGCAACCTTGCGCGCGAAGGGAATCGCGCTGATCGGGTCGTCGTCCACGTAGAGCTTGCGGTTGGTCCGTGCAGGCGGGGCAGCCAGCGTACCACCATGCCCGCCGCGCACCAGCGCCACGGTTTCGCCCGCGCGCCGGATCGCGGCCTCGCTGATCTCGTTGGCGTGCGCGAAGGCGGTGGTCTCGCCCGAAACGCCGCGCAGGCCGAAGCCCTGCGTCGTGTCGAAGCTGGCGGATTTCATGCGGCCGTCGTCAAAGCTGAAGCTCTCGGCGACCGTGTGTTGCATGTAGAGCTCGCCGTCGTCGGTGCCGGCGAGAACGTCGGCGACGATGCGCTCGGCGTGAGAGGGGTCGAGCTGCGAATAAAACAGGCGGGTTGGGTCGGTCATACGCCCGATATGGGCGCTAAGCCTTTATTTGTCACGTGTGTCGGCGGGTCCGCCCGAAAGGATGAAGCGCCGATCGCAATAGCCGCAATCGACGAAGCCGTGCTCCATCTCCATGTAGACGCGGGGATGGCCGAGCGGTCCCTCGTCGCCGTCGCACGACACGCGCGTGCTGTCGACATAGCGGATTTCGGGGACGAATGCGTCTTTCGGGGCGGTGGCGTTCATGGATGTCGCGCTTAGCACCGGTTTTTCGCGGCCTCAAGCCTGCTCAGACAAAGTGCTGAGCGATCACCGGTCCAAGCGCGATTGCCGCGATGAAAGCCGTCTTGAGCGCGCTGAGTGCCAACACGCGCCGGCGAGAGATGGGAGCCATGAACATCGCGCGACGATGGCGCGGAAAAGGTTAGCAAAGTCTTAATATCGACGGTCCTGCAACAGTTCGGCGATTGAATTTGCGCGGCACTCATCTAGCCGCTTGCCGCGTGCAGATACGGACGGTATAGCCCGCGCCGGGAGCGGTCGTTTCGCGCGCGCCTCACGAGCTCGCGGGCCGAACGGTCGGGGCAGGAGTTGCGTTAAATGATCGATACGGTTGAAGGAATGTCCGTCCTGGCCGACGACGACGATAATCTGAAATCGGCTGCCGCGAACGGCATCGAATTGCCGCAAGGCTATGTCCCTTCGGAGGACGAGCCTTTCATGAATCCGCTGCAGCTGGCGTATTTCCGCAAGAAGCTTCTCGATTGGAAGGACGACATCCATCGCGAAGCGAAGGAAACGCTCGCCCAGCTCCAGAAGGAGCCGCTGCAGGAAGCCGACGCCACCGACCGCGCTTCGAGCGAGACCGACTGGTCGATCGAGTTGCGCGCGCGGGATCGGCAGCGCAAGCTGATCAACAAGATCGACGCTGCGCTGCGCCGCATCGATGCGGGCGAATACGGCTATTGCGAGGTGACTGGCGAGCCGATTTCGCTGAAGCGTCTCGATGCGCGCCCGATCGCCACGATGACGGTCGAGGCGCAGGAACGCCACGAGCGCAACGAGAAGATCACGCGCGACGAATAGCGCGGTCTGGCCTGCGGCTAGATCGTTACGCGAAAGTCACGGAAAACCACGCCCCTCTGCGGGGTTGCCCGCGCTCATGCGTCCATCATGCGCAACGCCTCGTTAACTACGCAGCGGCTAGTTTGCACCACTGGGTTGCAAACTGGCGGGGCCGATGACGCCGATCGATGATGCCATACGGCCGGAGGAACTGGCCGCGCTGGAGGCTGCCTTGCCGCGCAAGTGGTGGAGCGGCAAGCGTATTGTCACGGCTGCGCTGATCGCTGCGGCCATCGTCGCCGCGCTTTACGGTCTTCAGTGGGCGTCGGCGCCCGGCGTGCTGACGCCCGCGATTCCCTATTATGTCGAGGTTCCGGCGATGACCGTGAACCTCCGCACGAAGGGCGGCGAACGTCGCTACCTCAAGGTGCAGGTGGTGATCGAGGCCGCGAGCCGCGAGGATGCCGCCGCGATCAAGGCCCGGCTTCCGGCGGTGATCGACGGCTTCCAGTCCTATCTGCGCGCGCTGCACCCGCAGGATCTCGGCGGCGCGTCGGGCACGTACCGCATCAAGGAAGAGCTGATGGTGCGGATCAACCGCGCCGGGCCGGGGCGGGCGAGCGACGTGCTGGTGCAGGAGCTGATCCAGCAATGACCAGCCGCAGCATGAAGTTCGACCCCGAGGCCTGGCTTCGCGACGATATCGAGGCAGAGTGGGCGCTGACGCGGGACCAGATGCAGCGCACCGCGCAGCAGGCGGCGCACACGCGCGAAACGCAGCGCGGGATACCGGCCTCCGATCAGGCGGGCATCGACGCCATCATCAACGCCGGTCTCGTTTCCACTGAGCGGCTGCCGATGCTCGATGTGGTCTTCGATCGCCTCGTCCGGCTAATGACGGCGAGCCTGCGCAGCCTCACCTCCGATACGGTCTCGGTCTCCATCGAAACGGTTGCCCCGGTGCGTTTCGGCGCGTTCCTCAACGACCTGCCGCGACCCTCGCTGATCGGCGTCGCGCAGGCGCGTGCGTGGGACAATTCGGCGCTGCTCATCGTCCGCCCGGACCTCGCCTTCGCGATGGTCGACGTGCTGCTCGGCGGGCGTCGCGGCGTGCCCCCGGCGCGGACCGGCGGGCGGGGTTTCACGGCGATCGAAACGAAACTCGTCACGCGCCTCATCGATGTCGTGCTGAGCGATCTCGGCGCCGCCTTCGCCCCGCTGGCTTCGGTTGCGTTCGAGCGCGACCGGATCGAAACCAACCCGCGCTTCGCCGGGATCGCACGTCCCACCAGCATCGCCGTCAACGCCCGCTTCCGTATCGAGGTCGATGAGCGCGGCGGGCTCCTTGATCTTATGATCCCCCATGCGACGCTCGAGCCGGTGCGCGCGCTGCTCCTTCAGCGTTTCACGGGCGAGACGTTCGGCCGCGACAGAATATGGGAACGGCATCTGGCGTCGGAGCTTCAGCGTACCCGCGTCGAGGTCGAAGCGGTTCTCGGCGAGCAACAGATGACGCTTGCCGAGGTGATGGGTTTCAAGCCCGGCCAGACGCTGCTTTTCGGCACGCGCGAGGAGCACCCGGTCGCGCTGCGCTGCGGCGGGCGCACGATCGGGCATGGCCGCATGGGCCGCTCCGGCAATCAGGTGGCGGTGCGGCTCACCGACCGGGAAACCGAACCCCAGCCGGGAAAGACGTTCCGCCTGCGCGGCGAGGACTAGGCCATGCGCCTCGCACCCCGACGTTTGCTGCTGTTCGCCATGCTCGCGCTGGCGATCCCCGCGCCCGTGTCGGGGGACGCGCCGAACGTGCGCGCCGCGCTGCAGGCGCTCAGCGTCGCGCCCGATGCCGAGCGCCCCGAACGGCGCTGGCGGCTCGCGCAGGACTATGCCGCCGCCGGTCTCCATGCCGAGGCGGATGGCGTGCTCGGCGTGCTTGCCGCCGATTCACCCCGCCGCGCGGAAACCTCTGAATTCCGTCTTCTGCGCGCCGAGGTTCTCATCGCGCTCGGCGCCCCTGCAACGGCGTTGGCCGAGCTTGATACGCCGACGCTTGCCGAAGTGCCCGCCGCCTGCCTTCAGCGCCTCGCCGCGTCCGCGCGGCTGCGCGACCACGCCGGGGTTGCCGCCGCGCATCGCTGCGCCGCTCCGGCGCTTGGAGCGCTTCCGGCCACGGCGCGGGCGCCCTATCTGATGGCCGCCGTGCGCACCTATGCGGAGGCGGGCGACATGGCTGCGGCTGCGGCGGTGCTGCGCCGGATGGGTGGGCTGTCCCCGGTCCAGCAGGGCGAGGCCGAATATTGGCGGGGCGTCACGCTGCGCGGCGATGCACCGGCGGCGCTCGCGCATTTCCGTCGCGCTGCGGCGGGGCCGAATCCGATCGCGGCGCTGCGGGCCGAGGTTGCGGCCACCGAAATCGAGGTCGCGGCCGGACGTCTCACCCCGAAAGCTGCGCTCGCCCGCCTTGAAAGTCTCGATAATGTCTGGCGTGGCGGGGCTGCCGAGCGCGATCTGCTGATGGCGCTCGGGAGTCTTCGGGATGCGACCGGCGACGTTTCCGGCGCCTTCGCGGCGTGGAGCGCGGTTGCGGGCGGTGTCCCGGACCTTTCGAAGCGGTTCTCGGCTGCTGTCGCAGACGCGCCGCCCGATCAGGCCGTGGCGTTGCTGGGCGCGTATCCCGATTATGCTCCCCAAGGCGCCGAGGCCGATGCCCTGATCCGCCGCCTTTCCGAGCGTCTCGCGGCTGCGGGCCGCCTCGCGGAGGCCGCGCGCCTCCTCGATCACCAGGTCGCGCATCGCCTCGAAGGCACGGCGCGGGCGAGCGTCGCGGTGCGGCTTGCCGACCTCCTCGTGGCGAGCGGCAATCCACAGCGGGCGCTCGCCATCCTTGCGGAAACGCGCGCCGCGCTTCCCGCCGATCTCGATCTGCGCCGCCGTCAGGCGGAAGCCGCCGCGCGCATCCGCACCGGCGGCGCGGCCGAGGCCCGCGCCCTGCTCGCGGGCATCGATGGTCGCCACGCTGACATCCTGCGTGCCGAAGCCGCGTGGGAGCTGGAAGACTGGCCAGCGGTGATCGCCGGGCTCGAACCCTTGCTGCCCGAAGGCGCGGCGACCGCACAGGACGCAGGCCTGATCCTTCGCGTCGCTGTCGCCGCCGCCCGGCAGGGCGATCGCGAGCGGCTCCGCAGTCTGGAGAGGCGTTACCGCACGATGCGCGGCCAGGCCGCTCGTGCGCTCGAAGCCCTTGTTGACGCCCCGCGCGACCCGCGCGTCCTCGCGGCCGTCACGGAAACGGTATCAACCTATTCGGTGATCGAAGGCAGCGCGGCGTAGGCGTCGGGGTCGCCCCACGCGAGGAACGGCCCATTGAGGTAATCCGCCTTGCCGTAGCGGAACGGCGCGCCCGCAGCATCGACCATCGCGCCGCCCGCGGCGAGCAGCACGGCGTGCGCCGCCGAGGTATCCCACTCCGATGTCGGCCCGAAGCGCGGATACACGTCCGCCTCGCCCTCGGCGATCATGCAGAACTTCAGCGACGATCCGCTCGGCTTCACGTCCGCGCCGGGAATGCGCGCGACATAGGCCATCGTGCGATCGTCGTTGTGCGACCGGCTGGTGACGACCACGGGCCGCGCCGGAAGCGCCCGGCAGCGGATCGGCGTTTTAGCGTCGCCATCGAACCGCCACGCGCCGTCGCCGACGATGCCCGCCCAGATCGTACCCGTGCGCGGTGCCATCACCAGGCCGAACACAGGGCTGCCTTTGTCGATGAGGCCGATGTTCACCGAATAGTCCGCCCCGCCGTCGAGGAAGCTCTTGGTGCCGTCGAGCGGGTCAATCAGCCAGAAGCGCTCGGCGATGGCGGGCTTGCCATCCGCCTCGCAGGCTTCCTCGCCCACGATCTGCGTGTCGGGATCGATCTGCCGGAGCGCCGCGACGATCAGCGCCTCGGCGCGCTCGTCCGCTTCGGTTACGGGCGAGCGATCGGCCTTGGTGCGCGATGCGGCGCCGGCTTCGCGGATTTGCTCGATGAGGGTTGCCGCGTCCCGGATCACCGGGAGCAGCGCGTCAAGAAAGGGGCGTGTCACGCATCCGCGGTATCGAAGAGTTCCGCGGGTTTCAAGCCGATCCGGTCGATGTGGCGGCGGATCGCCGGCCACTCGTGCGTCAGGAACTGCTTGCGTTCATCGGTGACCAGCCGTTCGCGCGCGCCCGGCTCCACGAACAGCCCGAGCCCGCGCCGCGCCGAGACGAGCCCGGCGGTCTGCAGCTCCTGATACGCCTTGGAGACGGTAAGCGGGTTCACCTGCTGTTCGGCGGCAAGCGCACGCACCGAAGGCAGCGAATCCCCGACGCCGTACTCACCGTCAATGATCGCAGCCGCGATCAGATCGCGAATCTGCACATAGATCGGACGCGTTGTTTGCCACATAGTGTTATAAAACCATAAGACAGTAGCACGGTCAACCCGCGCTCCACACACTCACGACGTCTTCGAGGTCCGGGCGCGGGCGCTCTTCCAGCGGTTTCCCCGGCGTGCCGAGGAACATGAAGCCGACAATGCTGTCGCCGGGTTCGCCGAAAAGCCGCGTCACGCTCTCCGAATAGGCCGCCCAGCCCGTCAGCCAGCACGATACGAAGCCCTCGGCGTGCGCGGCGTGCGCCAGTGTCATCGTTGCGGCGGCAGCCGATGCGGCCTGTTCGGCGAGCGGGATGTGCGATTCGGGTTTGGGACGGAAGAGCGTGACGACCAGCGTGGGTGCCTGCCGCGCGAAGTCGCGGATCGCCTCGCGCTCGATGCGACCGGCGTCCGGTTTCTCGGCCAAATAGATCGCGTCCAGCGCCTCGCCGAGCGCACCGCGCTCGCTTTCCGGCACGATCACGAACCGCCACGGCGCGAGCTTGCCATGGTCGGGCACGCGCGCTGCCGCGCTCAGGATGCGCCGCAGCTGCGCCTCATCCGGGCCGGGCGCGATCATGTCGCGCGCCTTGCCGGAGCGGCGGGAGAGAAGCAGCGACATGGGCGTGGTGCGGTCGTTGAACACGGTCACGGATGGTTTGCCTTCTTGCCGTTCGCCGATAGGCGGTTGCCGGGGGGAGGGGTGCTCGCTAGCAGATGCGCCTCCGGAAAAGAAAGTCAGGTCGCCATTTTGCGGTATCGTTTTTGCCTTTTGCTCGCCTCCGCCGTCCTCGCGCATCCTGCGGCCGCCGATGACACGATCGTGGTGACCGGCCATGCGCTCGAACAGCCGCTAGGCTCGCAGGCCTATGCCGTGCAGGTCGTGGACGGCGCAGCGCTTCAGGACGTCCCGGGCGGGCTGGAAACAGCGCTGGAGGCGGCCTCCGGCTTCCAGATGTTCCGCCGCACGGACAGCCGCTCGGCGAACCCGACGAGCCAGGGCGCGCAGCTTCGCGGCATCGGCGGCAACGCCTCGAGCCGCGCGCTGGTGCTGCTCGACGGCGTGCCCGTCGCAGATCCGTTCGCGGGATGGATCCCGTGGCCCGCGATTCGCCCCGAAAGCCTCTCTTCGGTGCGCATCACCACGGGCGGCGGTGCGGGCGCGTTCGGCGCGGGCGCGCTCACCGGCGTCATCGAACTGTCGAGCGTGGGGCGCGACCGCACGCCTGTCGTCGGTATCGACTACGGCAGCCGCGATTCGGTCGCGGCCTATGCGGGCGCGACTGTCCCGCTCGGCGGCGGCTTCATCGCGCTCGATGCCGGATACGATCGCGGCGACGGTTTCCATCTCCTCAAGCGCTCGCAGCGCGGGGCCATCGATATCCCGGCCTCCTATGAGCAATACGGCGGCGCGGTGCGCTTCGTCGTGCCGGTGGGCGAACAGACCGAGCTTCAGGTTCGCGGCGCGGCGTTCGCCGACGACCGCGTGCGCGGCATCGATATCGTCGATTCGGCGAACAGCGGCACGGACGCGAGCGTGCGGCTGGTGTCGCGCGGAACGCTGCCGTGGGAAGCGGTTGCCTATCTTCAGACGCGGGATTTCTCGTCGCGCTTCGCCCGCATCGCGGATGACCGGAACACCGCGTCATCGGTGCTTGACCAGTATGCTGTTCCGGCGACCGGCTACGGCGTGAAGGTCGAAGTCCGCCCCACGCTCGGCGCTCATGCCCTGCGTCTCGGCGCGGATTGGCGCGGCGCGAGCGGCGAGACGAAGGAGTTCTACACGCCGGTGGCGAACGCCTTCACGCGCAAGCGCGAAGCGGGCGGCGACAGCAATGTTTACGGTGTTTTCATTGAGGACGACTGGCGGCTGACAGACGCGCTGCTGCTCACGGGCGGCGTCCGCCTCGATCGCTGGTCGCTCGCGAATGGCCATCTCGACGAGCGGCAGCTGACGGGCGCGGTTCTCACCGATACGGACTTCGCGAAGCGTTCGGGCACGGAGCCAAGCGGGCGTCTCGGCCTTGCGTTTTCGGCGACCCCCGCGCTCACGTTGCGCACCGCCGGGTATCTCGGCTTCCGCGTGCCGACGCTCAACGAGCTGTACCGGCCGTTCCGTGTCGGCGCGGATGCGACGGCCGCGAACGCGGCGCTGAAGCCCGAACGGCTGCGCGGCATCGAGGCGGGGTTGGATTACCGCCCGCTCAGCACCGCGCACCTCTCCGCCACGGTCTTCTACAACCGCGCCAAGAACGCGATCGGCAACGTCACGCTGGCGCAAGGGCCGGGCGTGTTCCCCGGTGTCGGCTTCGTCGCGGGCGCTTATCGCCAGCGGCTCAATCTCGACGCGGTGGAGGCGTGGGGCATCGAAGCGAATGCGGGCCTCGATCTCGGCCGCTGGTCGCTCGGCCTCTCCTATGCCTTTACCGATGCCACGGTGGAAGCGAGCGGCGTGTCCGCAGCGCTGGACGGTATGCGCCCCGCGCAGACCCCGAAGCATCAGGCGAGCGCATCTGCAAGCTGGCGCGTCGACGGTTGGAGTGCCGGTATCACTGCCCGCTACGACGGTGTGCGCTACGAGGACGATCTGCAGACGCTCCGTCTGGACGAGGCGCTGACGCTCGATGCCTTCGCCGAAGCGCCGCTGGGCAACGGGCTTTCGCTTCGCCTCGCGGCGGAAAATCTCGCAGACGCGAATGTCGAGGCCGGCCGCACCAGCGACGGCATCATCGATCGCGGCCAGCCGCGCACGCTCTGGGTCGGCATCCGCTGGCGCCCCGGGCGCTGAATTTAAGGGAAGCACGCTTCGATCAGCGCTGGCGCATTAGGCGGAACGGGACTTCCTTTGCGGTGCCTTTCTCGGTGATTTTCACCCACATGACGAGAGAATCGGGCCCGGTGCGTTCGATTGTCATGCCGTCGAAGAACCAGCGGTCCTTCTCGATGGCGACGAGCGGAAAGACCACGGGTTTGCCGGTTTGATCCTCCCAGCCGGTCATGTCCGGGTTGAAGTGGCGCACGCGATAGGCCAGTGACTGGCCGACGGGGACATAGTCGACGATTTCGGTAAACGCGATGCCGCCCTTGCCGTCAGCCATGACGAAATGGCCCGTGATCCGGCCGCCGAGCGGTGCGGAATAGGTTTCCGTCACCGCCGCGCCCATTCCCGTGCCAACCCAGCTTCCTGCAAGCCAGGAGAGCTGATCGATGGAGGCAGGCGGCGAAACGCTGCCGTCCAGCGAACGCGTATTCTGCGCGGCGGCGGGAGCGGAGAGAGCGAGCGTGAAGGCGATCAGAGCGCGGATCATGACATGGGCCTCCGGTTGAACACAGCATAGCGTTTCCAGATGCCGGGTCCATCCGGTGTCGCCGTTGTGGCGCGGCCGCGATTTCGGCCTGCGATGTCAAAAAAGAAGGCCGAAGACGAACGCGCTCCTGACCGCCGAAACATTCTTTCAATGCGCCGGACGCGGGGCTAGTCTCGCGCCATGGGAGAGCGGCGCGGCCTGATCGCTGCCGTTCGAAAAAGGGAAGAGGGTCCAGGACCAATGACTCAACCGACGGGGGCTGCCGCCGGCGCCCTTCCAGCAAGCGATTCCATGGGAACCATCCTCGGGCATCCCAAAGGGCTGTTCGTGCTGTTCTTCGCCGAAATGTGGGAGCGCTTCTCCTACTACGGTATGCGGGCGCTGCTCATATTCTACCTCGTCCAGCACTGGATGTTTTCGGATCAGAAAGCGTCGGTGATCTACGGCGCGTACACGGCCCTCGTCTACATCACGCCCGTCATCGGCGGTTATCTCGCGGATCGCTGGCTCGGACAGCGCAAGGCAGTGCTGTTCGGCGCGGTTCTGCTCAGTTTCGGTCACCTGCTCATGGCGGTTGAGGGCGATGGCGGCCAGGGCGGCACAGCGATCAGCGTCTTCTGGCTGGCGCTCGCCTTCATCGTGGTCGGATCTGGTTTTCTGAAGGCGAACATCTCGGTGATCGTCGGGCAGCTTTATCCGCGCACCGACGTGCGCCGGGACGGCGCCTATACGATCTTTTACATGGGCATCAACTTGGGCGCCGCGATCGGCGCTATTATCGCGGGCTATCTCGGGCAGACCTACGGCTGGAGCTACGGCTTCGGGGCGGCCGGGCTCGGGATGCTTCTGGGGCTCGCGGTCTTCGTCTGGGGCAAGCCCTATCTCTTGGGTCGCGGCGAGTCGCCCGTACCTCAAAAACTGACGCAGCGGGTTGGCGGCATCTCGTTCGAATGGCTGCTCTATACGCTTTCTTTCCTGGGGGTCGGCCTTGTGTGGCTGATGATCCAGTTCCAGGAATTCGTCGGACTGCTTCTGGGTATCTCCGGCGCCATCCTCGTCGGCTACGTGCTCTATACGGCGGTTGCGAAACTCTCCCGCGAAGATAGGGACCGTATCTTCGCCGTGATGGTCCTCATCCTCGGTTCGATCCTGTTCTGGTCGCTCTTCGAACAGGCGGGATCGTCGCTCAATCTGTTCACCGATCGCCACGTGAACCGCGAGATTTTCGGCATCGAGATCAAGGCGGCGATTTTCCAGTCGCTGAATGCCATCTACATCGTGCTGCTTGCACCGCTGTTCGCCGGTCTTTGGATCGCGCTCGGCCGGCGGGGGCTGGAGCCGTCCGCAGGGGCGAAGTTCGGGCTCGGGCTGATCCAGCTCGGCGTGGGCTTTTTCATTCTGGTGGCAGGCGCGGAGGCAGCCGGCCTCGGCGTGCCGACCCCGGTCATCTACATCTTTCTGATCTACCTGCTGCACACCACCGGAGAGCTTTGCCTCTCACCCGTCGGGCTCAGCGCGATGAACCGGCTTGCGCCCTCCCACATGGCCAGCCTGATCATGGGAACGTGGTTTTTCGCGTCCGCTGCGGGCAATTTCGCTGCCGGTCTGATTGCAGCGGCAACCGGTGCGGATCACGGCGGCGGCGAGGGCGCGGCGAAGGAGGTCGTGCTTGGCGTCTATTCGAACGTGGGTTGGGTGGCGATTGCGGTGGGCATCGGCTTCTTGGTGATTTCCCCGTTCATCCGCCGTCTGATGCACCTCGATACGCTGAAAGATGATGGCGAACTGGCGGGTGCCGGGGAGATCGGCGAGCCGCAGGCGGCAGGGATCAATACGGCAGCGGAGACGCGTCCATGAAGAGTCTGGTTTTTGCGCTTGCATCGGCGGCGTTGCTTTCCGCCTGCGCAGGTCAGCAGGAAGGACCGAAAACCGCCGCCGGCAAGCCGGCCCGCGATCTGCCGGTGATCGAAAAGAACCCGTTCCCTTCCGTCTACAAGCCCTATGCATCGCAGCCCACGCTGATCCGCGGCGTCAACATCTATGACGGCGCGGGCGGCAAGATCATCGGCGGCGAAGTGCTGCTCGTGGATGGCAAGGTCGCCGCGATCGGCCAGAGCGTCACAGCGCCCGAAGGCGTCAGCGTGATCGATGGTGCCGGCAAGTGGGTGACGCCCGGTGTCATCGACGTGCACAGCCACCTCGGCAACTATCCGTCGCCATCGGTGGAAGCGCACCAGGACGGCAATGAGGTGACCGGCGCGAACACGGCGGACGTGTGGGCCGAACACGGCGTCTGGCCGCAGGACCCCGGCTTCACGCGTGCGCTCGCGGGCGGCATCACCACGCTCCACATCCTTCCCGGTTCGGCGAATCTGTTCGGCGGGCGCGGCGTTTCCCTGCGCAACGTGCCCGGCCGCACGGTGCAGGAAATGAAGTTTCCGGGCGCGCCCTACACGCTCAAGATGGCGTGCGGCGAAAATCCCAAGCGCGTCTACGGCAGCCGCAACCAGAAGCCGGGCAGCCGCATGGGCAACATCGCGCTCGACCGCGCCACATGGGCGAAGGCGCAGGAATATGATCGCAAGTGGGATGAATACGAAGGCAAGGTGAAGGCGGGCACCGCCGCGCTGAAAGACGTGCCTGCGCGCGACATCGCCATGGATACGCTGCGCGGCGTGCTCGATGGCGAGATTCTCGTCCAGAACCACTGCTACCGCGCCGACGAAATGGCGCTCGTGCTCGATATGGCGAAGGAGTTCGGCTACAAGGTCACCACCTTCCACCACGCGGTCGAAGCGTACAAGATCGCCGATCTTCTGAAGGCGAACGGCACCTGCGCGGCGATGTGGGCGGATTGGTGGGGGTTCAAGATGGAATCCTACGACGGCATCCGCGAGAACCTGCCCTTCGTTCATGCGGCGGGCGGCTGCGCGATCACGCACTCAGACGATGATCTCGGCATTCAGCGACTCAATCAGGAAACCGCGAAGGCACTGGCGGACGGCAACCGCGCAGGCCTCGATATCAAGCCCGAGGAAGCGTGGACGTGGATCGGCATCAACGCCGCGAAGGCGCTTGGTCTCGACAAGGAAATCGGCAGTCTCGCGCCGGGCAAGCGCGCCGATGTCGTGCTCTGGAACGGCGATCCGCTCTCGGTGTACGCAAAGGCCGAGAAGGTCTGGATCGATGGCGCGCTGATGTTCGATGCACTGTCGCGGATGCGCCCGGTCAGCGATTTCGAGCTTGGCCAGCCGGGTGAAGGAGACCCGAAATGAAGCGTCTGCTCTCGCTCCTTGCGCTGACGATCGCGATGCCTGCATCCGCGGAAACCATCGCCATCGTAAACGGCAAGGTCGCCACCATCGCCCGCGCCGAACCCATCGAGAACGGCACCGTCCTTATCCGCGACGGACGCATCGTCTCGGTCGGATCGAACGTCGCCGTCCCAGCGGACGCGCGCGTCGTCGATGCCGCCGGCGGCTGGGTGACGCCCGGCCTTTTCGCCGGCTACTCGCGCGTGGGCATCGTCGAGGTCGATGCGGTCTCGGGCACCAACGACATCCAGGCCAACGCTGCGCCCTACGCCGCGGCGATCGACATCGCGCCCGCGGTAAACCCGCTCACCACCGCCATCGCCGTCACCCGCATCGAAGGCGTGACACGCGCCGCGGTGATGCCGGATGCGGGTAACGACATCTTCGGCGGGCAGGGTCTCGTGCTGTCGCTCGGTGAGGGAACGCCGATCACGCGGGCGCAGGCATTCCAGTTCATCGTGATGGGAGAGGCCGGCGCACGCCTTGCGGGCGGCTCGCGCGGCGCGTTGTTCGCGCGTCTTGCCGACGCGTTTGCCGAAGCGGCGGCTTACGCGCGCAACCCTGCGGGCTATGGCTACGGCCGTGATCGCGGTTCGCTGCTGAAACGGGCCGATGCCGCCGCGCTTGCGAAGGTCATCAGCGGCGAGGTTCCGGCGGTGGTCAGCGTCAACCGCGCCAGCGACATCGTGAACGTGCTCGCGCTCAAGAAGACTTACCCGCGTCTGCGCCTCATCCTCGCCGGTGCGGCGGAAGGCTGGACGGTGGCGGACAAGATCGCTGCCGCGGGCGTTCCGGTGCTCGCCTCCGTCGCGCCCAATCTGCCCGAAAGCTTCGAGGTGCTTGCTGCGACGCAATCGAACGTCGGGCGCTTGATCCGTGCGGGCGTGAAGGTCGCGATCGTGCCGATTGGCCGCGATCTCAACCATCAGGTGCGGCTCATTCCGCAGCAGGCGGGCAACCTCGTGGCGCAAGGCCGGATTCCGGGCGGCGTTCAGGTGAGCCACGCCGAAGCGCTCGCGGCGCTGACGAGGAACCCGGCGGAGATTTTCGGGCTCGGCGGCGAACTCGGTACGCTCGAACCCGGCAAGCGCGCCGACGTCGTGGTCTGGTCGGGCGACCCGATCGAGCTTGCCTCGGCACCGACCGCTCTTTTCATCGATGGCCGTGCAACGCCGCTCGAATCGCGGCAGACGAAATTGCGGGATCGTTACAATCCGCTGAAACAGGATACACTGCCCAAACAGTATAGCCGCTAGAACAAGGGGAGGGCCGGGAAATGGCCGAGCTTGCAATCGCCGTTGCGTCGTTTGTGCTTACCCATTTCATCCTGTCCCATCCCCTCCGCGCGCCGCTCGTCGCAAGGATCGGCGAGAAGGGTTTTCTCGGTCTCTATTCGCTGGTCGCGTTCGCTACGCTGATATGGGCCGTGCTCGCCTACCGCGCCGCGCCCACGGTTCAGCTCTGGGTGCCGCCCCTGTGGGTGGTGCATGTCGGCTGGCTCCTGATGCTCGTTGCCAGCATCCTCTTCGTGGGATCGTTCCTCGCGCCCAATCCGGCGATGGTGGAGGCAGGGAGGGTGCTTTCGAAAGGGACTGAGCCCAAGGGCGTGATGGGCATTACGCGACATCCGATGATGTGGGCGTTCGGCCTCTGGGCGATTGTGCATGTCACTTCGACCGGCCGCCTCGAAACGCTGATCCTCGCGGGCGGCATCGGCGTATTGGCGCTTGTCGGCGCATGGCTGCAGGACGGCAAGAAGGCCGTGCAGCTCGGTGCGGCGTGGGCGGCCTATGCAGCGCACACCAGCTACTGGCCGCTTGGCGCGCAGCTTTCCGGCCGTCTCGGCTGGTCTCGCATCTGGCCCGGCGTGCTGCCGGTCGTCATGGGTCTTGCCCTCTATGTCATCCTCGTGATGACGCACCCACTCGTCATCGGCAAGTCGACTGGCGCGATGCTGTGGAACTGACCGGCAAGACCGTGTGGATCACGGGGGCGTCGTCGGGCATCGGCGCTGCGCTTGCCGAGGCATTCGGAAAGGCAGGGGCACAGATCATCCTCTCGGGGCGTCGGGAAACCGCGCTCACAGATGTCACGCGGCGGCTTGAAGGTGAACGGCTCGTCCTGCCGTTCGAGGCGACCGATTATGCCGCGCTGCCCGGCATCGTCGATCGGGCGTGGGCCTGGCGCGGCGCGATCGACATTCTCGTCAACAATGCCGGCATCTCACAGCGTTCGATGGCGCTCGATACCGATTTCGGAGTCTTCCGGCAGATCATGGAGGTCGATTTCTTCGCGCCGCTCCGGCTTACCCAGTTCGTGCTGCCCAAGATGGTGGCGCGGGGACAGGGGCATTTCGTCCAGATCGCGAGCGTTGCGGGCAAGATCGGTGCACCGATGCGTACCGGCTACTGCGCCGCGAAGCACGCGCTTGTCGGTTTTTCGGATGCGCTCCGCGCCGAGGTCGCACAGCACGGCATCGGCGTCACGGTGGTCACGCCCGGCTTCGTGCAGACGAACATCGCCGAGAATGCGCTCGACGGCCATGGCAAGCGTTTCGGCCCCAAGGAAGATCCGGTCGGCCACGGCATCAGCGCCGCCGAGGCTGCGGCCGAAATCCTCGCCGGCCTGCGCGCCGGAAAGCCGGAGATACCGGTAGGCCGAGGCCTTGAAATGCAAGCGCTCTGGTTGAAGCGCTTGGTGCCGCGATATGTGTTCAGGCGCGTCGCGAAGATGGCGCCGAAACGCTAGATTCGCAGCATCGCCAGCTTGCCCGGCGTGTCGTAGCGTTCGCCCGCCGTGCCGCCCACAGGTGCAGCGGCGTTCAGCGCGGCGACGTCTGCGGCGGTAAGGGCGAGGTCGGCCGCCGCTGCGTTTTCTTCCAGTCGCTTCACCTTCTTGGTGCCGGGAATCGGGATGATGTCCGGCCCCTGCGCCAGCAGCCATGCGAGCGCGACCTGCGCGGGCGTCGCGCCGTGCGTGTCCGCGATGCGCTTCACGGTGGCGACGAGTTCCATGTTCGCGTCGAAGTTCGCGCCCTGATAGCGCGGGTCGTTCCTGCGATAATCCGTTTCGGGATAGTCCTCCGCCCGCTTCACCTCGCCGGTCAGGAACCCGCGCCCGAGCGGCGAATAGGGCACCAAGGCGATGCCGTGTTTGCGGCAGGTCGGCAGGATGTCGTTTTCGATCTCCCGCTCCCACAGCGAATATTCCGATTGCAGCGCATCGACCCGGTGTGTTGCGACTGCGCGTTCCAGCGTTCCGACCCCGGCTTCGGAAAGGCCGATGAAGCGGATTTTGCCCTGGGCCTGCAGATCCGCCATCGTGCCGACGACATCCTCGATCGGCACGTCGGGGTCGACGCGGTGCTGGTAGAACAGGTCGATCACGTCGGTCTGCAGGCGTTTGAGGCTCGACTCGCAAACGGCGCGGATGGTCTCGGGCCGGCTGTCGGTTCCCCGCACACGCCCATCGACAATCTTGAAGCCGAACTTGGTGGCGATGAACGCCTTGTCGCGCTTGCCCTTCAGTGCGTCCCCAAGGAATTCCTCGTTCGCGTAGGGGCCATAGACTTCGGCGGTGTCGAGGAAATCGATACCGATCTCAATCGCACGGTGGATGGTGCGGACGGCTTCGTCCCTGTCCACCTCGCCATACATCGCCGCCATGCCGGAAAGCCCGACGATGCCCATGCAGCCGAGCCCGATGGCCGAAACGTCAGTCGTGCCGAGGTTGCGCCGTTTCATCATCGATACCCTTTCCGTAAATCGTTCCGGCCTTCACGCTGGCAAGGAAGCCGCTCATCTCGCGTCTCACGGGTACGGCCAGCAGCGCAAGCCCGATCAGGTTCGGCAGCACCATCAGGAAGAACAGGCTGTCGATAAGGTCCACCACCTTGCCCGGGGAAAGGACGGCGCCCATCGGTTGCAGCAGGCAATAGAAAAGCTTGAAGGTGAGTTCGCTCGTGCGGCTGTGGCCAAACAGGTAGCCCCAGGCCTGAAGCCCGTAATATCCCCACGAAATCAGCGTGGAGAACGCAAAGAGCAGAACGGCGACCGAAAGCACATAGGGGAACCATGCCGTCACGGTGCCAAACGCGGCGGAGGTCATGGCGATGTCCGTGTAGCCGTCGTTGTAGACGCCCGTGACGACGATGATGAGCGCGGTCATCGTGCAGACGATCATCGTGTCGAGCAGCGGTTCGATCAGCGCCACCATGCCTTCGGATGCCGGGTGGTGCGTTTTCGCCGCGCTATGGGCGATGACCGCCGTGCCGACGCCGGCCTCGCACGAGAAGACGGCCCGGCGCATTCCGACGACGAAGCTGCCGAGGATGCCGCCCGCAACGGCATCGGACGAAAACGCGGCGCTCACGATGGTTGCGAAGGCGCCGGGAATCGCGCCTGCGTTTGCAACGAGAATGACCGCGCCGCCGCCCAGATAGACGAGGCACATCATCGGAACGAGCCGCGCCGCGACCGTTGCGATCGATCGCACCCCGCCGACAATAACGATGCCGACGGCAATCGTGAGGATGAGCCCGTAGACGAGCCCGTTGGCCGGCGTGCTCTCGATGCCGGTAATCACCGTCAGCTGGCTGAAGCTCTGGTTGACCTGGATCAGTGGCAACGCACCACCAAGCGCGAAGAAGGCGTAGAGGCCGCCGAGCTTCCGCCCGGTGTTCGGCAGGCCCAGCCGTGCGAGCCCGTTTTTAAGCGTATACATCGGCCCGCCGCGCACTTCGCCCGAAGCGCTGAATTCGCGGTACATGAGCCCGAGCGTCACTTCGGCCGCCTTTAGCGCCATCGCGAAAAAGCCGATCACGAACATCCAGAAGGCCGCACCCGGCCCGCCGAGCGCAATGGCGATGGCGACGCCGCCGATGTTGCCGAGCCCGATCGTACCGGAGAGCGCTGTCGACAGCGCCTGAAACTGGCTCACCGTTCCCGGCGCGCTGTCGTCGGCATGGCGGCCGCGGATCAGCTGGAAACCGATGGCGACGCCGCGCAGTTGGGGAATGCCCAGCCACAGCGTGAAGAAGAGCATTGCGGAGGCGAGCGCCAGTACGACAAGCTCTAGCTCTGTGCCGAAAAAGGGCACTTTCGTGAAGACGAATGCAGAGAGCTGGTCGATAAAACGACCCATTGCTTCGATCATTCCGTGCGGCCCGCCCTTCATTTTAACAATTTTGAGGCATAAAGAGCCTGTTATGAGCGCGTGTGCAAGACACGCGGGGCTGGAGAGGATGAATATGGGCCGGCGCTATTTCGGCACCGATGGGATCAGGGGTCTCACCAACACCGTACCGATGACGCCGGAAATCGCGATGCGCGTCGGGCAGGCGGCGGGCGCGAAGTTCCTGCGCGGCGATCACAAACACCGCGTCGTCATCGGCAAGGACACGCGGCTTTCGGGCTACATGATGGAATCCGCGCTGATCGCGGGTTTCACCAGCGTCGGCATGGACGTGGTGATGGTAGGGCCGGTGCCGACTCCGGCGGTCGCGATGCTCACGCGCTCCATGCGTGCCGATCTCGGCGTCATGATCTCGGCGAGCCACAACGCCTATCAGGACAACGGCATCAAGCTGTTCGGGCCGGACGGTTACAAGTTGTCGGATGCGGACGAGCTTGAGATCGAGGCGCTGCTCGAGGTCGCGCCGAAACTCGCCGATCCCGAGCACATCGGTCGCGCCAAGAAGATCGAGGACGCGCGCGGGCGCTATATCCACTTCGCGAAGTCGACCTTCCCGGATCACCTGCGCCTGGATGGGCTGAAGCTCGTCGTCGATTGCGCGAACGGCGCCGCGTACAATGTGGCGCCGAGCGCGCTTTGGGAGCTTGGTGCGGACGTCGAGGTGATCGGCGTCAATCCGAACGGCTTCAACATCAACGACGATGTCGGTTCCACGAAACCCGCGGCGCTTCAGAAGAAGGTCGTCGAAATGGGCGCGCACATCGGTATCGCGCTCGATGGCGATGCCGACCGGCTCATCATCGTCGATGAGCGCGGCCAGATCGTGGACGGCGACCAGCTGATGGCGCTCGTCACCAAGAGTTGGCACGCGGCGGGCCGTCTCAAGGGCGGCGGGCTTGTCGCGACGGTGATGTCGAATCTCGGCCTCGAACGCTATCTCGGCGGTCTCGGCCTCGCTCTGGAGCGTGCCAAGGTCGGTGACCGCTACGTGCTCGAAGCGATGCGCGCCAAGGGCTTCAACGTCGGTGGCGAGCAATCGGGCCACATCATCCTTTCAGACTATTCGACGACCGGCGACGGCCTCGTTGCCGCGCTGCAGATTCTCGCCGTGCTGGTGGAAGACGGAAGACCCGCCTCCGAAGTGCTCACGCTGTTCGATCCGCTGCCGCAGCTCCTCAAGAACGTGCGCTTCAACGGCGGCCAGCCGCTCGACACCGATAGCGTAAAGGGCGTCATCGCTGCTGCCGAGGCGCGTCTCAGCGGCACGGGCCGGCTCGTCATCCGCAAGTCGGGGACGGAACCGCTCATCCGCGTGATGGCGGAGGGCGAAGACATGGGCCTCGTCGAACGCGTCGTCGATGAAATCTGCGAAGCGGTGGCAAAGGCGGCATGACCAGGCCCCAGCAGGCACGCGTCCTCGTCATCGCGGGATCGGATTCCGGCGGCGGTGCCGGCATTCAGGCCGATATCAAGACGATCGCCATGCTGGGCGGCTATGCCACGACCGCGATCACGGCCATCACGGTGCAGGACACGAACGGCGTTCACGACGTGCATGCCGTCCCGGCCAGTGTGATCGCGGCGCAGATCGAGACGGTGCTTGCCGACATCGGCGCCGATGCCATCAAGATCGGGATGCTCGGCAGCCAGTCGGTGATCGAGGCGGTCGCCGGTGCGCTCACCGACGTTGCCGTGCCGATCGTGCTCGATCCGGTCATGATCGCGAAGGGTGGCGCCCACCTGCTGCGTCCCGATGCGGTCGAGGCGCTCACATCGCTGCTCGTGCCGATGGCGGACGTGGTGACGCCCAACATCGTCGAGGCGGAGGCGCTTTCGGGCAAGAAGATCCGCTCGCCGGAAGATGCCCGCGACGCCGGGGAAGCGATCCTGGAGCTTGGTGCGAAGGCGGTACTGGTGAAGGGCGCGCATCTGAAAGGCGACCAGATCAGCGACTGGCTGGTGACGCCGGGCCGCGCCAAGGAATGGGTCGATTCCCGCATCGCCACCAAGCACACGCATGGCACGGGCTGCACGCTCGCCTCGGCGCTCGCGGTCGGCCTTGCGCAGAAGATGCCGCTCGAACAGGCGGCATGGCGCGCGCGCGATTATGTGCGCCAGGCGATCCTGGCGGCGCCGGGCTTCGGCGCCGGGCACGGACCGCTCGGACATGGCTGGCCGCTCGCGCGGTGAAATACGCAGGGCCGGACTACAGCCACGAGGCGCGCTGCGCAGGTCAGGTCGCGGGTGTGGATGAGGCCGGGCGCGGACCCCTCGCCGGGCCGGTGGTTGCGGCGGCGGTGATCCTCGATCCTGCCTGCATCCCGGATGGTCTCAACGACAGCAAGAAACTCACCCACGCGCGGCGCGAGGTGCTGTTCGATATCGTCATGGGCTGTGCCCGTGTCGGCATCGGCGAGGCGAGCCCCGAGGAGATCGACCGGATCAACATCCTGCAGGCGACCTTCCTCGCGATGACGCGTGCCGTCGCCGCGCTGCCGGTCGCGCCGGACCACGTGCTCGTCGACGGAAACCGGGCGCCGCGCTGGACCTACCGCTGCGACACGATCGTCGGCGGCGATGCGCGTTCGGTGTCGATCGCGGCCGCTTCGATCATCGCGAAGGTGACGCGTGACCGGTACATGGTCCAGCTCCACGAGGCGCACCCCGATTACGGCTGGCTCGAGAACAAGGGCTACCCGACGCGCACGCATCTGGAGGCGGTTTCACGGCTCGGTGTCACCGTCCATCACCGTCGCAGCTTCGGCCCGGTGCAGCGCGCGTTCGAATTCGCGCGTTGAGTCGTTTTCGCAACACCCACTAGGGCTGGCGTGTGCCGATCCGCGCCATCGCAAGGGGTTGCGGTCAAGACTTCATGTTTAATGGAATCTTAAGTTAACTCTGCAACTCTTTGAATCCATGGACTCTTGACGCAAGAGTCCATGCCGGGCCAAGGTCCGCGCGCATTTGGAGCAAGTGGGCGAACAGGGGGCATTATGGCGGCCAGACCGGACGGCATCGACGAGGCGTCACGCGTCTCCTCGCGCATCATTCTGGGCGATTGCATCGCGGAGATGGAGGCCATGCCGGCAAAGTCGGTGGACCTTATTTTCGCCGATCCGCCCTACAATCTTCAGCTGAACGGCGACCTGTTCCGCCCCGAAGGCGGCCGCGTGGATGCGGTCGATAACGACTGGGACAAGTTCGACACGTTCGGCGCCTACGACAATTTCACCTGCCGCTGGCTTTCCGCCGCACGCCGCATCCTGAAGGACGACGGCACGATCTGGGTGATCGGCAGCTACCACAACATCTTCCGCGTCGGCACGGTGCTGCAGGATCTCGGCTACTGGATCCTGAACGACATCGTCTGGCGCAAGACGAACCCCATGCCGAACTTCAAGGGCACGCGCTTCACCAACGCGCACGAAACGATGATCTGGTGCTCGAAGTCCGAAAAGGCGCGCTACACGTTCAATTACCATGCGCTCAAGATGATGAACGACGACGTGCAGATGCGATCGGATTGGACGATCCCGATCTGCAACGGCGGCGAGCGCGTCAAGGTCGGCGGCGTCAAGGCGCACCCGACGCAGAAGCCCGAAGCGCTGCTCTACCGTGTGATGATGGCGGCCTCGAACCCCGGCGACGTGGTGCTCGATCCGTTCCTCGGCTCCGGCACCACGGGCGCGATGGCAAAGAGGCTCGGTCGCAGCTTCATCGGCATCGATCGCGAGCAAGCCTATATCGAGGTCGCTGAGAAGCGCATCGCGGAAACGACACCGCTTTCGCCCGACGCGATGCAGATCACGCGCGGCAAGCGGCAGGCGCCGCGCGTTGCGTTCGGCACGCTTGTCGAGGCCGGGCTCATCCTGCCGGGCCAGGAACTCGTCGACACGGCCCGCCGCTACCGCGCGCGCGTCCGCGCCGACGGCAGCCTCGCGTTCCGCGGCGATGCCGGCTCGATCCACCAGATGGGCGCCGCGGCACAGGGCGCGCCTTCGTGCAACGGCTGGACCTTCTGGCACATGGAACGCGGCGGTGCGCTCGAACCGATCGATACGGTGCGCGAGGCCTATAGGCGCGATATCGCGGCTTGATCCGTGAAAACCTACTACCGCCCCACCGGCTTCGTTGATGCGCCCTTCGGCTACGACGGGCAGGTGCAGCGGCTTGCGGGTGGCCTCACCTGGTTCTCGGCGGTCGAGATCATCGAACGCAGCGCCGGCAAGCGCGTGTCGCAGCGGCTGGTGCCTGTCTCCGAGATCGATACCACGCATCCGCTCTGGGCACGGCTGACCGCGCCGCGTGCACCGATCCAGCTCGGCGAGCGCACCGTGCGCTTTTCCGAGCCCTCGGTCATGGCGATCCTCAACCGAACGCCGGACAGCTTCTCGGACGGCGGCCGTCATGCGACCGACGACGAGGCCGCCGCCGCTGCGGTCGCCATGGCGGCGGAGGGCGCGGCGATCCTCGATGTCGGCGGCGAATCCACGCGCCCCGGCGCTGCCGAAGTGTGGGAGCAGGACGAGATCGCGCGCGTCGTGCCCGTCATCGAGCGGCTGGCCAAGGCGGGCGTCGCCGTCTCGATCGACACGCGAAAGAGCACCGTGATGGCCGATGCGCTGTCGTGCGGCGCGGGCATGGTCAACGACGTCTCCGGCCTCACACACGATGAACGCGCGCTCGAAACCGTGGCGAAGGCCGGCTGCCCCGTCGTCATCATGCACACGCAGGGTGGCCCCGAGACGATGCAGCGCGATCCGCAGTACGAAGACGCGCTGCTCGACGTTTACGACTGGCTGGAAATGCGCGTTGATGCTGCAGTTGCGGCCGGTATCGCGCGCGACAAGATCATCGTCGATCCGGGCATCGGCTTCGGCAAGACCGTGCGGCACAGCCTTGAAATCCTGAACGGCCTCTCGCTGTTCCACGGCCTCGGCGTTCCCGTGCTGCTCGGCGCCAGCCGCAAGCGGATCGTCGGTGCGCTTGCGAACGAAGCGCCTGTCGATCGCCGTCTCGGCGGCTCGCTCGCGCTGGTGATGGCGGCGATCGGGCAGGGCGTGCAGATGGTGCGCGTGCACGACGTTTTCGAATCGGTGCAGGCGATCCGTGTGTGGCGGGGCCTGCGCGACGCGGCGCTCAGCCCGCCCACGCAGTAGGTCGTCGCCCGGCACGACATCTGCCGCTTGTGAGCGCGCCCGGCCCGCGAGTAGAACGCTGCCGTATCTGGCGGGAGTGGCCCCCATTCGATTCGTGCTTGGATTGCTGGCTCTTATCCTGTTCGCTGGTGCGGCTGCGCTCACCGGAGAGCCCATCGTCGCGCCCGACGTGCCGAGCGCATCCGACGTCCGCGCAGCGCGTAACCTGGCGGTTGCGCTTGCGGAAGTCGCTGCCGCCGAAGAGCCTGCACCGGTCACGGCCTCGATCGCGGATATGGAGGGCGCCGCGCGCGTCCTCACCAACGGCGTCCCCCGGCTTCGCCTGTCCCCCCGCGTCGCGGACGACGCGCTTGCCGTGAAGGCCGCGTTTCGTCTTTCCGGCGGCACATGGCTCACGGGCGGCGTGCACATCGCTGAGGTGGAAGACTACGGCTACCCGCAGATTTCGGCGAACATCGGCGCGCTGCCGATCCCTACTCTGCTTCTTGAGCCGTTCCTCGGACTTGCCCACAAGGCGGCGGAGATGCGCGCCGGCACGCGCTTCCCCACGACGCGCGAGGCGATCCTCGCGTTCGAGGCGGGGAAGGGCACGGCGAATGTTATTCTCGATCTTCCGCGGGGTTTCATGAAGGGTGTCAGCAAGCTCGCCCCCTCGGACGACGCCATCGATGGGCGCCTCGCCAACCGGCTGTACGTCGCGGCGCACCAGCGGCTGGATGGGCAGTCGCTCGATTTGCCGCAGGTCTATGCCGCGCTGTTCATGGGCGCGCCCCGCGACGGGAATGCCGCGCGTGCACACGCGCGGGCGGCAATGGTCGCGGCTGCGATGCTCGTCGTCGGCCCGCGCACGGGGCGCCTTGCGCGCGATGGGGAGGACTCGTTCAGTCCCAGGCTGCCTGCCACCCTGTCTGTGACGCTGGCGGGGCGCGAGGATCTTGCCAAGCACTTCACGCTATCGGCGGCGCTTGCTGCCGCGGCCGATCCGGCGATCGGGCGCGCGCTGGGCACGTGGAAGGAACTCGATGACAGCCTTGCGGGCGGCAGCGGCTTTTCGTTCGTCGATCTCGCCGCGGACCGCGCCGGGCTTCGGCTCGGCGAGGCGGCAACCAGCCCGGTGCGGGCCGGAACACTCTCGTCGCGGTTCGCGGCCGGTGTCCCTGAATTGCTGCCCCTCGCGGCGCTCGGTTTCGGCGAAGGGATGAGCACACGCGCGTTCGAACACCGCTATCGCGACGTTTCCAGCACCGAATATGCGGAGGCTGTCGCCCGGATCGACCGGGCGCTCGATACTCTGCCGGTGATGCAGCGCTAGTTCAGGCGCTCGACCGCGAGTGCCGTTGCTTCGCCGCCACCGATGCAAAGGCTGGCGACGCCCTTCGTGAGCCCAGCGTCGCGCAGCGCGCCGAGCAGCGTGACGATCACGCGTGCGCCGGAGGCGCCGATCGGGTGGCCGAGCGCGCAGGCGCCGCCGTGGACGTTCACCTTGTCCTCGTCGAGCCCGAGATCGCGGATCGCGCACATCGCCACCACCGCGAAGGCTTCGTTGATCTCGTAGCGGTCGACGTCATTTGCCGACCAGCCGACCTTCTTCAGCAGCTTTTCGATCGCGAACACCGGCGCGGTCGTGAACCATGCGGGGGCCTGTGCGTGCGTCGCGTGGCCGAGGATGCGGGCGATCGGCGTCAGGCCGCGCGCTTTCGCCGTCGATTCGCGCATCAGCACCAGCGCCGCGGCGCCGTCCGAGATCGAGGAGCTGTTCGCCGCCGTCACCGTGCCGTCCTTCGCGAACGCGGGCTTCAGGGTCGGGATCTTGTCGAGCTTCGCCTTGCCGGGCTGTTCGTCGATGCTCACCGTCACGTCGCCGCCACGACCGCTGACCGTTACCGGCACGATTTCGTCGGCGAACTTGCCGTTCGCGATGGCGCCCTGCGCGCGCGTTGTCGAGCGCACGGCGTAAGCGTCCTGCGCCTCGCGCGTGAACTGGTAGTGGCGCGCGGTTTCCTCGGCGAAGGTGCCCATCGCGCGGCCCTTGTCGTAGGCGTCCTCAAGGCCGTCGAGGAACATGTGGTCCTTCACCTCGCCGTGGCCCATCCGGTATCCGCTACGCGCCTTGGGCAGCAGGTAAGGGGCGTTCGTCATCGATTCCATGCCGCCCGCGACCATGATCTCGGCGCTGCCCGCAAGGATGATGTCGTGCGCGTCCATCGTCGCTTTCATGCCCGAACCGCACATCTTGTTGAGCGTCGTCGCGCCGACGCTTTCGGGGAGCCCCGCGCCGAGCAGCGCCTGGCGCGCCGGGGCCTGGCCCTGGCCCGCGCCGAGCACGTTGCCCATGATCACCTGATCGATATCGGCGGCCGGAACTCCGGCCTCCTCAAGCGCGGCGCGGATCGCGGCGCTGCCGAGCTGGCTGGCGGTGAGTGCCGAAAGGTCGCCCTGAAAGCCGCCCATGGGGGTGCGCTTGGCGCCGACGATGACGATTGGATCCACGGGTGCTACTCCTCTTTCGTTCCGGTCATCGCGAGACCCGAAAGCGGGTGCGCACCGGCGACATTGTTTTCCCAGCCCGTCACGCGCCGCGATACCAGCGACCAGCGGATCGGCGACAAGACGGCAATCAGCGGCGCATCCTCGGAAATCAGTCGGTTCGCGCGCCGTTGCAGCTGGATGCGCGTACCGGGATCGTCCTCGGCGGCCGCGTCGGCGAGTAGCTGGTCAACCGCGGGGTTGCAATAGCCGCCAAGCCGTACCGCGCAGGTGAACGGCTGCAGGAATGTGTCGGCAACCGGCGCGCGCGCGATGCGCTCGACGGCGGCAAGATCGAAGTCACCCTTCTCGATCGCGCGCCGGTGCGAGAGAGTGCCTCGCGCATACGCCTTCACGCGAACGCCGATCACGCCCCACGAATTGCTGATTGCGGCAAGCAGGTCTGCGTGTTCGCGGCCGTGGGGTATGGCGACAGAGAGCGTCAGCGGCTGGTTGAAGGTATAACCGGCTTCGGCGAGCAGCCTCACCGCCTCGCTCTCCCGCACGTCGGCGGACCATCCGGCCCAGTCGCCCGCGCTCCCCGCATAGGCATCGGGAAGTGTCGGCGGCAGCGCCGAATAGGCAGGCTGCAGGCCGGTGACACCGAACAGGCGCGAGAGGATGCCGCTGCGATCGAATGACATGGCGAGCGCGCGGCGCACGCGGATGTCGGCGAGGGGGCCGGAGCTGGTGCGCGCCAGATAGAAATAGAGGCCCCATGTCGGCTCCAGCCGGAGCGCCTGCGAATCGCCGACCGTCCGTGCCGCGCGCAGCCCGGTGAGGCGGCCACCGCTCACGATGTCGAGTTCGCCCGCGTTGAAGCGCCGGATTGCTCTCTCCGCGTCGGTACGGGAGAGCATGGCTCCGGCGAGCGAGACTGTATCGGCCGCATAATAGGCGCTGTTCTTCACAAGGTGCAGCGCACCGTCCGCATCGCCCGCGTCGTCGGCCTGCGTGAACGCGCCCGAAGCGGGCGGGGTCTTGCCCGAGCGGATGATCGCCGCGGCCGGGTCGGCGAGCAGTTGCAGCAATGCCGGTTCGGGCTTGGCGAGCGTGATCACCACGGTATCGGGACGCGGATCGGAAACGCCGAGCATCCGCGCCGGGCGCCGGTTCGCCGCGATGAGCGCGGCGTTGTTGATCATCATCAACTCGTCGCGGAGCGGATTCCCGGAGCCGGGGCTGACGATGCGCCGCATCACGGCAACGACATCGCCGGAGGTGAGCCGCCGACCGTCCGCCCAATAGGCCTCGCGCAGCTTGAACACGTAGGTGAGCCCGTCGTCGCTCACCCGCCAGCTAAGCGCCAGCGACGGCGCCACGCGTCCGCTTCGCTCAAGCGTCGTGAGCCCGATGTGCATGGCCCTCACCGCGGCGTTTTCGAGGCTTTCTTCGGCAACCAGACTTGCGCCGTCGTCGTTCACGAAGGCCATGCGGAGCGTGCTGTCGCCATCGCCGTCGCCGTCCGTGGCGCGATCGCAGCCGCCAAGGGCGAGCAGGCAGCAGGCGGTTATGATGGCGGCTCGGATCATCCTTCATGATCTAGACCAGCAGTGTGGCAATTTCAGCCGCGCATTTTCGGTTTCGTCACGAATCTGACCCGCACGCGCGCTAGGCTTGAATTCTCGAAGCGCGGACGGGCCTTTCCCTTCGCGCCGCGGTTCCCCCAAACCGACTTTACCGGCGGCGCAGAAATGCGCCGCCGATCTTTCGTGCCCCTGTCATGAAGGCGCGATTGCATGGGGCGGCGCGCGTCGGTAAGCCTTGCATTCACCATGCCAAGTCACATCTCCCGCGCGCCCGCGCACGATATCCTGAAGCTTATTGGCGGTACGCCGCTTGTTCGCCTGCGTGGCCCGTCGGAACGCACGGGGTGCACGATCCTTGGCAAATGCGAGTTTCTCAATCCCGGCGGCTCGGTGAAGGACCGCGCCGCGCTCTACATGATCGAGGCTGCCGAGCGCGAAGGGCGCCTGAAGCCAGGCGGCATTGTCGTCGAAGGCACGGCGGGGAACACCGGCATCGGGCTGGCGGTGGTTGCGAATGCGAAGGGCTACCGCACGATCATTGTCATGCCTTCGAACCAGTCGGTCGAAAAAATGGCGACGCTGCGCGCGCTCGGTGCCGAGCTGGTTCTGGTGCCGCCCACCAAATATGCCGATCCCGAGCATTTCCAGCACCGTTCGCGCCGCATCGCGGAGGATACACCCGGCGCAATCTGGGCCGGGCAGTTCGACAATCTCGCGAACCGGCAGGCGCACATCGAAACCACTGCAGAGGAGATTTGGGCGGATACCGGCGGCGCGGTGGACGGCTTCACCTGCGCGGTCGGCACCGGTGGCACGCTCGCGGGCACGGCGATGGGCCTGAAGGCGAAGAATTCGGACATCCGCATCGCGCTCACCGATCCCTACGGCGCGGCCATGTATTCCTGGTTCGCGCGCGGCGTGCTGGAATCCGAAGGCTCGTCGCTTGCCGAAGGCATCGGGCAGGGTCGCGTCACGGCGAATATCGACGGCGCGCCGGTCGATACGCAGTTCCGCGTGAGCGACGAGGATGGCGTCCGCGTCATGCACGAGCTGCTGATCGAAGAGGGGATTAGCCTCGGGCTCTCATCGGGTATCAATGTCGTCGGCGCTGAGCGGCTCGCCGAGGAGATGGGACCGGGTCACACCATCGTCACCGTGCTCTGCGATTCCGGGCTGCGTTACCTCTCCAGCCTCTACAATCCGGCGTGGCTCTCGGAAAAAGGCCTGCCGGTGCCGGATTGGCTGAGTAAGCCGTGACGTTTCGATGAGCACCCCGTGAGCACGATCGTCCGCTTCGACAATGTCGGCCTGCGCTACGGCACGGGCGCGGAGGTGCTGCGCGACATCGGTTTCCGGCTCGAAACCGGCGCGTTCATGTTTCTCGTCGGCTCGTCGGGGGCGGGCAAGACCTCGCTGCTGCGGCTGCTCTATCTCGCGCAGCGCCCGTCGCGCGGCCGCATCGACATGTTCGGGCGCGATATCACCAGCCTGCCGCGCACCGCGCTTCCCGCACTGCGCCGCCGCATCGGTGTCGTGTTGCAGGATTTCCGCCTGATCGAGCACCTCACGGCCTTCGACAATATCGCGCTGCCGCTGCGCATCGCGGGCGTGCACGAGGCGGAGGTGAAGGCGCATGTCGATGAGCTGATGGCGTGGGTCGGCCTCGCCGAGCGCCGCGATGCGCGCCCCGCCGTGCTTTCGGGCGGCGAGCAGCAGCGTGTCGCCATCGCGCGGGCGGTGATCGCCCGGCCCGATATCCTGCTGGCGGACGAGCCCACCGGAAACGTCGATCCCGAGATGGCCGGGCGGCTCCTGCACCTGTTCCACGAACTCAACCGCCTCGGCACGACCGTTGTTGTGGCGACGCACGCGCTGCACCTGATGTCGCGCGTGCCCTCCGCGATCACGCTGCGGCTCGATCGCGGCGAGATGCTCGATCCGACGGGTGTGCTGCGCAATCCGTCGGCGGCCGAGCCTGCGGAGCTCAGCTTGTGATCGCCTGGCTGCAGCCGCGCGCGCAGCGCTACCGGTTCCTGCCTGAAGGCCGGTGGGCGGGGGGCGCGCTGCCGTGGATCATCGGCATGATGACCTTCCTCGCGACGCTCGCGCTCGCGGGCGGCATGGCGCTTTCGAACGGCGCGGCAGCGCTCACCGGCGGGCTCTCGCGCAGCTTCACCGTGCAGATCGTCGAGCCGAACCCCGATGTAAAGCGTGAGCAGACCGCGGCCATCGCCGCGATGCTGCGCGCCCGCGCCGACCTTGCGGACGTGGTGGTGCTCGGCGATGCAGAGCTTCGCGCGCTCGTCGAACCGTGGCTCGGCTCGGGCAACATCGGCGAAGATCTGCCGCTACCCGCGATGATCGACGCGCGCTGGAAGAGCGGCACGGGCGACATGACGGCGATCGGCGATGCCGTCCGCGCGCTGGCTCCCACCGCGCGCATCGACACGCACGCCCAGTGGTTCCGGCCGCTTGCGGGCGTCGTCGAGGTGCTCAGATGGCTTGCCGTCTCGATCGGCGTGCTCGTCGTCGCCACGACCGCGGCGATCGTCGCGCTCTCCGTCCGCGCGGCGCTCAGCACGCATGGCCCGACGATCGAAACGCTGCACATCATGGGCGCGGAAGATCGCACCGTCGCGGCGCTTTTCGAGTATCGCTACGCCATTCAGGGCCTTGTCGGCGGCGTGATCGGCGCGCTCGGGGGGCTCGCCGTCATCATCGTCATCGGCAACCTGCTCGGCCAGTTCGGTGGGGGACTTGCGGGTGAAATCGGCCTGTCGCCGCTTGGCTGGACGGCGCTTGCCGCCGTGCCGCTGCTCGTGGCGCTGCTCACGATCCTCACGGTGCGGATCACGGTCGGGCGGAGGCTCAAGCAGCAGCTATGACCGCGGTTCTCGTGCGCTCCGCCATGCTGCTTGCGCTCGCGTGGATCGCGGGTTTCGTATGGTTCGTGCTGAGCCTGCCCGAACCCGCGCCGGACGACATCCGCACCGAAGCCATCGTCGTGCTGACCGGCGGACCGGGGCGCATCGCGCGCGGCGTTGATCTGCTGCGGGCAGAGAAGGCGGACAGGCTGCTCATCTCGGGTGTCGATGCGAGTGTCCGGCCGATCGAGCTTGCCGTCGAGCTCAACGTGCCTGCGGACGTGTTCGAATGTTGCATCGATCTTGGCAAAGAGGCTGCGGACACGCGTGGCAACGGCGAGGAGATCGCGGCGTGGGTGAAGCAGCACGAGTATAAATCCGTGCGCCTCGTCACCTCGCAGTTCCACATCAAGCGCGCGACGGCGGAAGCGCGCGCGCGGATCGGTTCAGGGGTCAAGCTCGTGCCCGATGCAGTGCCCGCGCGTCTCTCGGCGCGCCTGCTTGCGCTTGAATACAGCAAGTTCCTCTTCAGGCGCCTGCTGCTGCTGATGGGTGAGGCCTGATGATTGTGCTCCGTTCGATTGCCTTTGCGCTTGTCTTCTATTTCGTGGGCGCGCTTCTCGTTATTGCCGCGGCGTTCGATGCGCTGATCTCGCGTCGCCGTGCACACGTCGGCGCGCGGCGCTGGTCGGCGTTCTTCCTCTGGTCGTCGTCGCGGATCGCGGGCGTACGGCTGAAGATCGTCGGCGAACCGCCAAAGGGTCCGGTGATCATCGCGATGAAGCATCAGGCGGCGTACGAGACGATGGCGACGCCGCGCCTGTTCCGCTGGCCCGCCGTGGTGATGAAGGCCGAGCTGATGCAGATTCCGGTCTGGGGCTGGGTCGCGCGCCGTCACGGCTCGATCCCGGTCGACCGCGATGCGTCGTCGGCGGCGATGCGCACGATGCTGCGCGTTGCCGAGCAGGCGGTCGCGGAAGGCCGCGAGATCGTGATCTTCCCCGAAGGTACGCGCACGCCTGTGGGCGAGGCGCCACCGCTGAAGCCCGGCGTCTCGGGGCTCTACAGGCTGATGAAGCTGCCCGTCGTTCCCGTCGCACTCGATTCGGGAACGTTTTGGCCGCGCCACGGTTTCTGGAAGCGGCCCGGCACGATCACCATGCGCTTCGGCGAGGTGATTCCCGCCGGGCTCGACCGCAAGACGTTCGAGACGCGGCTGCACGCCGCCATCAACGAGGTGCCGTGATGCGCCACCTGCCGTTCTGGGTGCCGGTGCTGCCGCTGCTGCTGGGGCTGATCGCTTATTGGTTGTATTGGCAGGGCGAGGCGAAAGGCTTCGGTGAGATCGTGGCCGCGCGCATCGGTGCGCCTGTGGAGACCGCAGGCTTCCCCTACCGGATCGAGGCACGCGCGGCCGACGTTGCTATCCGGCGACAGACGCGCGAGCTTTCCTTTGCAGCCCACGCGTCTTCGGTGGTCGTCAATCGTCAGCCGTGGCGAACGGGCCATGTCGTGATCGCGGCGGAGCAGCCGCGGCTGCAGCTCGCGCTCACGCGGCTCGCAGGAATGCGCCTCGATGTCGAAGCGCCGGCGATGCTGGCGAGCGTGCGGCGGCCGGGCGACACACTCGAACGCCTGTCGATGCAGTTCGAAACCGCGAAGGTTTGGCTCCCGTTCGCCGGTGGGCCGTTTGACGCGACGAATTTCGAGCTGCACCTGCGCGAAACCCCCGGCGGCGAACCGCAAGGCAAGTCCCCGACGCTGCCCGTTCAGGCCGAAGCGCGGATCGCCGGAACGCTGGACCGCGCCGGTGCCAGCCTTGGCATCGACATTCCGCTGTTCGTGACTGCGCGCGCCCCGATCGGCGCGTTGGACGGCTGGCGGAATGGCGGCACGATCGAGGTGAAAGGGGCGCAGCTTCTTGCGAAGGACAAGCCGCTCGCCGATATCGACGCTACGCTCGCGCCGCTTCCCGATGGCCGCATCGTGGTATCGGGCACGATCAAAAGCGAATGCCCGTTCACGGTGAAGGCGCTTCTCGAAGGCACGGGCCCGGCGGCCGAATATCGCGCGCGCCGCGCCCGCACGATGACGCTTACCGGAAACAGCGCAGCGGGGTTCGTGGTAGGCGAACCCGAAGGCGCTACCGGTGGTCCCGTCCGAAGTCAGGAGCCGCCGTGTCCTGTCCTGCATCGATAATCGTGCGGCGGATGTCGCGCGTGCGTGTGAACAGGTTGAACAGCGTGTCTCCGTCCCCCCAGCGGATCGCGCGCTGAAGCGCGGTCAGGTCTTCGGTAAAGCGCTGCAGCACCTCGAGCACCGCGTCCTTGTTGGCAAGGAACACGTCGCGCCACATCTGCGGATCGGACGCGGCGATGCGCGTGAAGTCGCGGAAGCCGCCCGCCGAATATTTGATCACTTCGGACCGTGTCACGCCTTCAAGGTCTGAAGCGGTGCCGACGATCGAATAGGCGATCAGGTGGGGCAGGTGGCTCGTCACCGCCAGCACCAGATCGTGGTGCTGCGCGTCCATCGTCTCGACCTTGCTGTCGAGACGCTTCCAGAACTCGGCAAGGCGCTCGATCGCCGTCTCGTCGGTGCCGGGAAGCGGCGTCAGGATGCACCAGCGCTGGTGGAAGAGTTCGGCGAAACCCGCATCCGGGCCGGACTTTTCGGTGCCCGCCACTGGGTGCGCGGGGATGAAGTGCACGCCTTCGGGGACCAGCCCGGCGAGCGCGGCGACGCTCGCCTTCACGGACCCGACGTCGCTGACGATGGCGCCTTTTGGCAGGTCGTCGCGCATCTCCTCGATCGCGGCGCCCATCTGCCCCACCGGCACGCACAGCACCACGAGGTCGGCGTCGATCACGGCGGCGCCGGGCGTGTCGGCGATATCGTCAATCAGGCCAAGCTCATCGACGCGCGCGCGAACGGCGGCGCTGCCGTCGTAGCCCACGAGCCGCACGGTCGGCATGTGTAGCCGCACGGCGCGCGCGAGCGACGAGCCGATGAGCCCGAGCCCGATGATGGCGACGCGGGAGAAGGGCAGCATCAGCCGAGGAAGGCGCGAAGAGCGCCGATCACGGCCTGCGTTTCCTCGTCGGTGCCGATCGAGATGCGCAGTGCGTTGCCAAGGCCCTGGTTCGGCAGCCAGCGCGTCAGGAAGCCGCGTTCGGTGAGGTAGGCGTTCGCCGCCTCTGCCGTGTGCGCACCCGTTTCCGGGAACGTCACCAGCACGAAGTTCGCGGCCGAAGGCACCGCGCGCAGCCCCTTGTTGCCGAGCGCTTCGATGGCCTCGACGAGCACCGCGCGGTTGCGGGCGTTGTCGGCGCGGCATTTCGCCACCCAATCTTGATCGGCGAGCGCCGCGACTGCGCCCGCCTGTCCCGCGCTCGTCACGTTGAACGGCCCGCGAATGCGGTTCACCATGTCGATTACGCCCGGCGCGCCATAGGCCCAGCCGATCCGTTCGGCGGCAAGCCCGTAGATCTTCGAGAAGGTGCGCGCCATCACGACGTTCGGATGCACGCGCGCGAGCGCGGTGCCGTCGTCGTAGCCCGGCTCATCGACATATTCGGCGTAAGCGGAATCGATCACCAGCAGCACATGCGGCGGCAGCCCCGCGTGCAGGCGTTCTACCTCGCTCTGCGCGATCAGCGTACCCGTGGGATTATTGGGGTTGGCGAGATACACGATCTTCGTCCGCTCGGTGACGGCGGCGAGCAGCGCATCGACATCCGCCGTATAGTCGGTGTCCGGCGCCGCGACCGGCGTCGCGCCCGCACGCTCGGCGGCGATCGGATAGACCATGAAGCCATGGCGTACGTAGAGCACCTCGTCGCCCGGCCCCGCGTAGGCGAGGGCGATGCACTGCAGAATCTCGTCGGAGCCGGTGCCGCAGACGATGCGGTCCGCCTCGATGCCGTGGAGTGTGGCGATCGCCTCGCGCAGGTCGTGGCTGCTGGCGTCCGGGTAGCGGTTCGCCTTGCCGACGGCGGCGCGCATCGCCTCGATCGCCTTCGGGCTCGCGCCGAGGGGGTTCTCGTTCGAGGAGAGCTTGACCAGCGTCACACCCGGTGCCGCCTTGGCGCGGCCCGGCACATAAGCCTCGATAGCGCTTATCCAGGGCTTCGCGGTCGGGGCTTTCGTCATATCGCCAGCTTTCCTGCTCTCTGTTCGGACGGCACGGGCATTGGACGATGCAGCGCGCGGTTGCAAGAGAACGCGGTCGGAAAATCGTGTCGACCCTGAAACAACGGATGAAACCAAATCCGCACACCGCGCGTTGGCGGCTCAGTGAAAACAACAGGGAGATATGCCGTGGATAAAGGCAGTCGCACCATCGTTATCGTCGTCGCTGTGATCGTTCTGCTGGCCGTCGTCGGCTATGCCCTGGGTCTGTTCAATGTCGACGCAAGCGGCGATCTGAAGACGCCACAAGTCAGCGTCTCGGGCGGTGAGATACCGGAAGTTCAGGTCGAAACCGGCGAGATCAACGTCGGAACGGAAACGGCAAACGTTCCGGTTCCCGATGTCGAGGTCAAAACCGACAATGTCGAGATTGATGTTCCGACGGTGGATATCACACCTGCCGGAGACGACGGTAGCGCCAAGCAGTAAGCAACAGCATTGCCGTCGAGCGCCCCGGCCGGAATCCCCCTCCCGCCGGGGCGCACAATTTTTGGGGTTCTAATCGCTTCGGCGTGATTGACCTTGCGCGCCGCGTCGTTGAAACCGGTGCTGTGCACGCGCAAGGCAGCCAGACATGAGCGTAGGCTCTCTCTCCGATTTCGCAGCCGGCGGCGCGATGGCCGCGGCGCTCGGCGCGGCGCGCGCGGCAGCGGAACGCGGCGAGGTTCCGGTCGGCGCCGTGATCGTCGATGCGGACGGCACCGTGCTTGCAGCCGAGGGCAACCGGACGCTTGAACTTTCGGATCCCACCGCCCACGCCGAGATGCTGGTGATCCGCGCCGCTGCCGCACGCCTCGGCTCCCAGCGGCTCTCGGGGTGCGACCTCTATGTCACGCTCGAGCCGTGCCCGATGTGCGCGGCGGCGATCAGCGCGGCGCGCATCCGGCGGCTCTATTACGGCGCGTCCGATCCCAAGAGCGGGGGCGTCGAGCATGGCCCGCGCATCTTCGCCAGCCCCTCCTGTCACCACCGCCCGGAGGTGTATCCCGATATCTCCGCGTCCGCCTCCGCAGCCCTGCTGCGCGAATTCTTTGCCGCGCGGCGTTAACACTCGTCTCAGGATTTGCGTCTAAGTGCCGATATCGGATAGGTTTTATCCGAATCAAGGGGTCCGTGAGTGCAAGGGGTCGTCACCGCAAGGGACGAGAAATGCTGTTCAAAAAAGTGCAGGCGTTCGTGGACAAGGCCAAGAAGGCCGACGACCTGCTGACCCTCACTGATCTTACACAATCGATTACCGAAGAGCTCGGTTTCGATTGCTTCGCATTGCTGCATTCGCCGCGGCAGAACAGCGTGCCTGCCGAAACCGTGCAACTCACCACCTATCCGGGTGCGTGGGTCGAAATGGTTCGCGACCGTGCGTACTGGGTGGATGACCCCGTGTTCGCGGCCTGCGAACTCGCGGTTGCGGGTTTTCCGTGGACGCATATTCCCGACATGGTGGTGCTGAGCGAACGCCAGCGCGACGTGATGCGCTTTGCGCGCCAAGAGGGCCTGCTCGACGGCTTCACCGTGCCGATGCCCAAGGGCGGCACGACTGTCGGCCTCTGCTCGTTCGCGACGCGCCGCGAACGCGGGAACGATCACCATGCCGCGGCTGCGGCGCAGTCCGTGGGCTGGTTCGCGTTCGAAGCCGCCCGCCGCATCAGCGCACACGAGCCGATTCTGTTGCCCCCGGCGGCGGCGCTGACCCCGCGCCAGCTCGATTGCATCGTGCTGTACGCGCGCGGCAAAAGCGATGCGATGATGGGCCGTCTGCTCGGCATCAGCCCCAAAACGTGCAACGAGCATATCGAGATCGCCAAGCGCCGCTACGGCGTTGCGACCCGACAGCAACTGCTCGCCCGCGTGCTGTGGAACGGCCAGCTCAGCTTCGCAGATATCCTGAGCTGACGGGCACTTTCAGGCGTACCTGACTCAAAATAGCCTCAAAGGTGAAACACGTTCGCAGTCCCCGGTAGTTACCGGGATAGTAACCATACATATTTTTGAGTTAAGAAGGAAAAACTGCTGGTGCGCTGTACGGCGCGGTGTTTCGTGAGGGGGCTATGATCAAGTTCATAACGGCGAGGAACAGGTCGCAATATCGCGCGCTCATCGATCAGATGCACCAGGACCGCAAGCGCGTGTTCGTGGACTGGCTGAAGTGGGATATCCCGGTCGTCGGCGATAAGGAAATCGACCAGTACGATACTGATGACGCGATCTACATCATCGATGTCGATGCGGAGGGCAACCATGTCGCCTCGATCCGCCTGCTGCCGTGTTCGGTTCCGACGCTGATGGCTGAACATTTCTCCGACATGGTGCAGAGCCCGGTTCCGGCGGACGACACCGCGTGGGAAATGACGCGCCTGTGCGCCAATCCCAACGTCAAGGACAAGCTCGCCCAGTGGACGGGCCGCAAGAACATCACCGTTGCCGCGATCGAGTTCGCGCTGATGCGCGATATCAAGCAGCTCATCTTCGTGACGCATTCGAGCTGGGTGCCGACGATCCTGTCGGTCGGCTGGGACATCGAACTGCTCGGCCTGCCGCGCAAGGACGGCACGGACTCGATCGCCGCGATGCGGATCAACGTCACGCCCGAAACGCTGACGCTGATCCGTCGCAACTGGGGCGTGAAGGAATCGCTGCTGCCGGCCGAAGAGACGCTTTCAGCGGTCGCCTGAGGAGGCGTCGCCCGAAAGGGACGACGAGTTCAAAACATGCTGGACACCAAAGTCGCGGCTTCGCGGCGCGATGCCGCGCGTTCTTTCAAGATGCCAATCGGCAAATCGAATGTGTTGTAATTGCCGGTCGTGCGCGGCGTTCGCGCTGGCCGGGCGGGTCAGCGAGGCGAAGGCGCTGCTCGATGCCATCAACGTCGGTGGATTGTTCGATCCGGAACAGGACGAGGCTGCGCGTACGGCGGGCCGTGCACTTCTCGATGTCGTGCGGAAGCGCCTTGCAGACGGTGTGGAGGATGCGCGCCGCCTGCCGACGCTGTGCGATCCGCTCAGCCGGGAGGACCGAGCGTCTTGAGATAGGCGACGAGGTCGTTGATCTGCTCGGGCGAGAACTCGAACGCGGGCATGTCGCCGTGGCCTACGAACACGCCCTCGGCAAAGGCTTCGGCGATGTAGTCGGGCGGATAGCTCGTGAACAGCGTCGCGAACGACGGGGCGGAGGCGTGTGTGCTCTTCTGCCCGGGCTGCGTGGCGTGGCAGCGCGTGCAGTTCGCCTCGGCGAGCGCCTTGCCGCGCGTGATGGCGGGAACGTCACGCGAAAGCTCCGAAGGCGGTGGCGGATTGCCCTCGGGCATCGGCGCGGGGGGTGCCGCCACCGGCGTCTGCGCCGGCTGCGACGCGGGGGCTTCGCTTTCGGCAGGCTTTTCCGCGTCCTTCTTCTTCTCGCACCCGGCGAGGACAAGTCCCCCCGCGAGCGCGATCATTGCCAGCCTTGCTGTAACTCCCGGAATTCCCATGCGCATACCTGTCTCCTCGCGCGCACAATGCCGTCTGCACAGCCCGCGTCAACGGGGCGGATGCGACGAACGGCGTGTTTTGCTCCTCGGTTCATCCCGATCGCGGGGAACCGGCCGGGGCCGCCTCCGTTGGTCAGGTATATCCAATGGAGGAGAGCTTATGATGCAGAACGAAAAAACGAGCGAGACCAACGACCTCATCTCGTCGGAGAAGGTGGACGGAACGTCCGTTTATGGCCGTGACGGCGAACGGATCGGGTCGGTCAAATCGCTGATGATCGAGAAGCGCGGCGGCCGGGTGACCGACGCTGTCGTCTCCGTCGGCGGCTTTCTTGGGATGGGCGAGAAGTACCACAGCCTGCCGTGGTCGACGCTGAAGTACGACACGGATGTGGACGGCTACCGCCTCGACGTTACCGAAGACCAGCTTCGCAGTGGTCCGACGTTCGACGACGCGAGCCGGGATACGGCGCTCGATCGCGCGTATCAGCACCGCGTCTATTCGCATTATGGTGTGAACCCCTACTGGTAAGCACCGGTTAGACGCGCGCAGCGGCTCGCGGCCTTTAAGGGGTCAGCGGGCCGCTGTTTGCATTCGGTGATGCCGCCGCCTATGCCGATTTCCCATGCGCGTCCCCGTCCTGCTTTTGCTTGCCATCGCCGCCTGCGGCAATGCCCCACCGCCCGCCATTGAGCCGCTTGCCGTCGAAAGTGTCGCCGTGCCCTTCGATGCCCGCGATGCTGCGAGGCAGGGGGAGGGGCGCCTCAGATATGCGGGCGGCGTGGCGCTGCGATCGGCCACGTCTTGGTTCGGCGGTCTCTCGGGGCTTCGCTGTCCCGATCGGTGTTACGCGGTCGGCGATGCCGGTATCTTACTGAGTTTCGACCGCGTGGAGCGGGATGACCGGCTCGTCGGCATCGAAAACGTCCGCGGCGGCATGCTTCTCGACCGCGACGGCGCGGCCGGGACAAAGGCGACGCGCGACGCGGAATCGCTCGTGCTCAGTCCGGGCGGCGCCGAGGCGCTGATCGGTTTCGAGCGCACGAACAGCCTGTGGGTCGTACCTTTGGGCCAGCCCGAATGGCGCGCAAAGCAGGTCTACACACTTCCTGAAATGAAGGACTGGCCGCTGAACGGCGGCGCTGAAACCCTCGTCATGCTCCCCGGCGGCGTGCCGCTCGTCATCGCCGAAGAGGCGCCGGACGGCGGAGACCGGCCCGCGATCGCCATCGGCGCTGTGCAGCGCCCGGACGGCACGCGCGCGAACCTCGCGTTCCGCTACCGCCCGCCCGCGGACTTCTCGCCGACGGACGCTGTCCTGCTTGATGATGAACGCCTCATCATCCTGAACCGCGCCTTCTCGCCGCTTACAGGCGTTGCGATGGCACTCGTCGAGGTGCCGCTCGCGGAGATGCGGGAGGGGGCGACCGTGCAGGGCAGGGAGATCGCGCGTCTGCGCCCGCCTGTCAGCATCGACAATATGGAGGGGATCGACATTCGCCGCGAAGGCGAGCGCGTGTTCATCTATCTCGTCAGCGACGACAACTTCAACGCCGCGCAGCGCACGCTGCTCCTGAAGTTCGAGCTGCTTCCCGAATAAGAAGAAGGGCCGGCGGATCATCTCCACCGGCCCTTCGAAATCTTCGAAAATGAACCCGCTCAGGCGGCTGCGGCGGCGTTCAGCTTCTTCTTGATGTCGCGCTTCAGACGGCGCGCCTTCAGGCTCAGCTTCTCGTCGCGGGTCTTGACCAGCCAGTTGTCGAGGCCGCCGTTGTGCTCCACCGAGCGCAGGCCGTGCGTCGAAACCTTCAGGCGAACGGTGCGCCCGAGCGTATCGGAAATCAGCGACACGTTCTGAAGGTTCGGCAGGAACACCCGCTTGGTCTTGTTGTTGGCGTGGGACACATTGTGACCCACTTGGCGGCCCTTACCGGTCAGTTCGCAAACGCGCGACATCGTTTTCGTCCTCGAATCTTGAGTTTCAGCCGTGGCTTGAAAGTGGGCGCCTATAGGGGAGCCACGCCGTCCCGTCAACCGCGCTCATCCGCTGCCGAGCTTCGAAAGCACGAAGGCGAACAGAAATCCGGTCACTGCGATCAGGCCTGCGAATTCGGGCGTTTCCTCTGTGGCCTCGGGGATCATGGTGTCGACAAGCATGGCAAGGATGCCGCCCGCCGCGACCGCCGTGGCCGCGGCGATCACGTTCGGGTTGGCGCCTGCGAGCAGCAGGTTGCCGAGCATCGCCGCGATGCCGGAGGTAAGCGCGATGCCTCCCCAGACGCCGAAGATATAGGCGGGCCCGCGCCCCGCCGCGCGCATCCCGGCGGCGCTCGAAAGCCCCTCCGGCACGTTCGAGAGGAACACGGCGGCGACCATCACGAGGCTGACGCCCGTGCCGTCGAGCAGGCTGACGCCAATCGCGATCGATTCGGGGATGCCGTCGAGCAGTGCGCCGACGGCGATGGCCAGCCCGCCGCTCTCCGCGGCCGGCGTCTGGCTTTCGCCGGGGTTGTAGCCTGATCGCTTGCGGTGCCGCGCGCCCCGGCGGGAGATCGCGATGTTTGCGGCGGTATAGATAATGGCGCCGCCCAGGAGCCCTGCGGCGGCGGCATCGAAGCCGCCCTGACGATAGGCCTCGTCCATCAGGTCGAAGGCGACGGCAGAGATCAGCACGCCCGAACCGAACGCCATCACCACCGCGATCAGCCGCTGCGAAGGGCGGCGGAGCGTGGCGAAAGCGGCGCCGATCAGCAGCGCGCAGCCGCTGCCGAAACCCCACATGCCTGCTTCAAGCCATTGCGGCACGGCACCCCCACACGCTTCGCCAATATCTCGGCATAGTGGAGTGTACCCCAAAAGTCTCGCTGTGGCGGCTGCGCGCAAACCGCTCTTTCATCGCCGATCTTTCCGTTCTAGACGGGAATCATGCCTCTTTTCGCGATCCACTGCATCGACAAGCCCGCCAGCAGCGACCTGCGCGCCGCAACCCGGCCCACGCACCTCGAATATCTGGAACGCGTCGGCGATCGCCTCCTCGTCGCCGGGCCGCTGCTCGATGAAGAAGGGCGGCCGATCGGCTCGCTGCTCATCATCGACTTCGACGATCGCAAGGCCGCGATTCAGTTTGCGGCGGATGATCCCTATGCGCTGGCCGGGCTGTTCGCATCGGTCGCGGTCACGGCATGGCGGCAGGTTCTTCCAAAGTAGTCGTTTGTACGCGGCCAGGGGGGTTGGGGCGGTCGAACCTTGTCGGCCGTGCGATGAATCGGCGCGTTTCATGACGTCATGACGTTGACGCTCCGGCCGCGCTGCGGCACATGCGCCCTATCGGGTCTGTAGGCGTTCCTCTTTCACCGGCCCCCCGGCGCGATGGATATTCATGGACGTTCTTCGACATTTTGGTTTGAAGCATGTGCTGTTCCGGCAGGAACCGCACGGGCAGCTCTATCTGCACCATGCCTTCGAGGCGGCACTCTCGGAAATCGTGGACGCCGTGCTGGCGTGCGAGAGCGTAACGCTCGTGGGCGCTGCGGGCATGGGCAAATCGCAGCTGCTGGCGGCAGCAGCGCGAGAGCTTGCCGCGCGCGGCGTGTCGGCGGCGAGCTTCGCCGGCCCCGCACTCGTCGCGCAGGCCGATTTCACCAATCTCGATGCGATCTTCGTCGACGAGGCTGATACCGCCGCTCCGCGCGTGCTCGATGCCGTTCTTGCCAAGGCCGCCCAGAACCGCGTCACCACCGTGCTTGCCGCGCTCGAGTCTTCGCGGATCGGCAAGCCGGGGCGGCTTGTCAGGCTGGCGCCGATGGCGGGCAGCGAAATCGCGGATTTCCTCGTCGATGCGTCCGCCGCTGCGGGCCGGCCGGATCTGTTCACGGCGGCCGCGCAGGAAGCGATCGTCGATGCGGTTTCGGGCAATCCGCGTGCTCTGAAGCAGATCGCCGGGGCGGCGCTTCTGGAGGCGATGTTCGACGGCGGGGTCGTCGTCGAGCAGCGCCACGTGCTCGCTGCGATCGCCGCCCGCCCCCCGCTTCCGTCGGCCGAGCCCGATTATGTCCTCGAAGCGCCGCAGCGGCCGCAGCGCGCGGCGCCGCGTCAGCCCCAGCCCGAGCCCGAGCCTATCGTCGTCGCCACACCGGAACCCGAAACGCCGCAGCCCATGGTGCCGTGGGCAGCAGAGGAACCGCGCCGCCGCTTCGGCGCGCGCGGCTTCATCGCGGCCACGGGGGCGCTCGGCCTTCTGATCGCGGCAGCGCTCGCCTACGCGGTCGATACGTTCGGGTGGGACCGCATTTCCGCGTTCCTGCACCTCCCCGAAACCGCGCGGCCCGCAAGCAGCGAACTGCGTCCTGTCCCGCAAGGCCCCGCGCCGGGCTTTTCGGAGCCCGAACTCGCCGTGCTGCCGGACACCGGCGACATCATCGACGAGCCGGTCGCGCTCCCCGCGCTCACCGAAACGCTTTCGGACGGCAGCACGGTGGTGCCGCCGCCGGTGCCCGATGCCACGACGCCGGGCTACCGCCCGCCGTCGGCGACACTGCCCACGATTTCGGCAGCCGTTCGCGCGGGTATCGCCAATCCCTCGGTCGGAACAACGCGGAGCGTCGCAGGATCACTGCCGCAGGAAGGCCCCGCGATAGAAGGCCGCGAGGCCCTCACCGAACCTCATTCACCGGCCGTCGAAGCGACGCCGCTGCCCGCGATCAAGGATTAGCGCCGCCGAATCCCCTCGGCGATCATCTCGTTGGCGAGCGTCGCGACGGTTTCCGGGTCGGACGAATCGTCCAGCACGCAGTAACGCAGGCCGAGAAAGACGTTGATGCCCATGATCGCCCAGGCGTGTGCCTCGCTCACGTCCTCGCGAATCTCGCCGCGCGCGGCGCCTACCTTCAGCCTGTCCAGGATGCGCTGCGCCGTGCCCTGATAGTGCTGTCGGTAGCTTTCGGGGTCCGCGAACTCGGCCTCGTCGATGATTCGGTAGACCTCCTTGTGCTCGCGCGCGAACTCCAGGAAGGCCCGCAGCGCTGCCCGCTCGCCTGAAAGCGTGTCCGTGGTGCGGGCAATGGCTTCGCCGGCACGCTCGCCGACGCGGGCGGACATGTCGCGCACCAGCGCGCGGAAGATTTCATCCTTCGATTCGAAGTAGGTGTAGAAGCTGCCGAGCGCCACGCCCGCCCGCCGCGTGATCCCGCTGATCGAGCCCTCGTGGAACCCTTTTTCGCCGAATTCGACAGCCGCCGCGTCGAGCAGTGCGCGCTGCGTTTTGCGTCCGCGCGCGGTTCGTGGCTCGCGGTCCGCCTGTTGCGGAATTGCATCGGTTGCCATCGACCTCCCCTTCATTCTTTCCCCACCCCATAATTCAATTTGAAAGGTGGTTCAACTTTCAGTATTGGCGATTCAACACAAGGGCCATCGGGCTCGACTTTACAGCATTGGGGAGGAAGAATGCGCCGCATTTCGATTCATTCCGTACTTGTCGCCACCACCGCACTGGCCGCTTTTGCGCCGCTTCCAGCCTTCGCGCAGGACGCAGCGGTGAGCGAAACCATCGAGGATGCGATCGTCGTCACCGCTCGCCGCCGCGAGGAAAGCCTGCAGGATGTTCCGATCGCGGTCACCGCGATCAGCGGCGCCCAGCTCGAGCAGCAGGGCGCGCTCGACATCACCGAGATCAGCGAAAGTGCCCCGAACGTGACACTCGAAGTGTCGCGCGGCACCAACACCACGCTCACCGCCTTCATTCGCGGCGTCGGCCAGCAGGATCCGGTCGCGGGCTTCGAGGCGGGCGTTGGTCTTTATCTCGACGATGTGTACCTCAACCGCCCGCAGGCAGCTGTGCTCGATATCTATGATGTGGAGCGTATCGAGGTGCTGCGCGGCCCGCAGGGCACGCTCTATGGCCGCAACACGATCGGCGGCGCGGTGAAGTACGTGACCAAGAAGCTCGCGGCCGATCCGATGCTGCGCCTGCGCGGCACGCTCGGCACCGATGAGCAGGCGGACCTCGTCGTCACCGGCAGTATCCCGGTGGGCGATGGCACGCTCCGTCTCGGCGGCTCCCTCGCGCGTCTCAGTCGCGGCGGTTTCGGCGAGAACCTCACCACGGGTGACGACAACTACAACAAGGACGTCTGGGCCGGTCGCGCCACCGCCGAGATTCACGGCGATGCCGTGTTCGTGCGCTTGTCGGGCGACTACACCAAGGACAAGAGCAACCCGCGCGGCGGTCACCGTCTGATCGCGGGCATCGCCAGCGGCACGCCGGTGCTTGACGACGTGTTTGACAGCCGCGGCGCGCTTGATGATCCCAAGCAGAAAGTGAAGGCGTGGGGCACGACGCTGTTCGTGGAAGCGAATCCGTCCGATTTCGTGACGCTGCGCAGCATCACCTCCTACCGGAAGGACGACAGCGACACGCCGATCGACTTCGACGCACTGCCTGCGGTCGATGTCGATGTGCCCGCGACGTACAACAACAAGCAGCTCTCGCAGGAAATCCAGTTCCTCTACCAGAACGGCGGATTCAGCGGCCTCATTGGCGGCTACTTCCTCGATGCGAATGCGAAGACGGCGTTCGACGTACGCCTGCCGGGCGGCGTCACCGCGCTCACCTTCGGCGATGTCGATACAGAGACGTTCGCGATCTTCGGTGATTTCACCTACGATCTCAGCGATCAGTTCAGTGTGTCGGTCGGCGGCCGCTACACGTGGGATGAGCGCAGCTCGACGGTCCTCAGGCAGGTCTTCCTCGGCGGCGGCTCGCCGTTCTTCGGCGGCGGCGGCACACTCTTCGCCACCACGTCGGATTTCTCCGGCACCGCGACCTTCAAGGAGTTCACGCCGCGCGCCTCGGTCAGCTTCAAGCCAAGCGAGAACCACAACCTCTACGCAAGCTATTCGAAGGGCTTCAAGGGCGGCGGCTTCGATCCGCGCGGCGTCAGCACGGCGGCGCCCGATACGAACGCGGACGGCGTCCGCAGCTACGACGAGATCTTCGATTTCATCTCGTTCGAGCCTGAAACCGTCGACAGCTACGAGATCGGCTGGAAGGCCTCGCTGTTCGATCGCCGCCTCCGCTTCAGCCTCGCGGCGTTCCATGCCGACTACAAGGACGTGCAGATTCCGGGTTCGGTCGGCACCGTCATCGGCGGCCAGCAGACCTTCATCGGCGTGACGACGAACGCCGGCAAGGCGCGCATCCAGGGCGTCGAATTCGAAGGCAATGCCGTGCTTGCGGAAAGCTTCGGCACTGCGGACGATCAGCTCAGCTTCAACTGGGCGCTCGGCTATATCAACGCCGACTACAAGCAGTTCATCGACAGCCGCGGCATCGACGTCGCCGATCGCCGCAACTTCCAGAACACGCCGGAATGGACGGCTGCCGGTACGCTCGCCTATTCGGTGCCGGTCGCTTCGGGTACGCTGAACGCCAGCACCACGCTCTCGTATCGCAGCAAGACCTATCAGTTCGAGCTGCCCGCCGAGGGCCTCGACCAGAAGGGCTACGCGCTCTGGGACGTTAGCCTTGTCTGGTCGTCGGATAGCGACCGCTTCAGCCTCGGCCTCCACGGCAAGAACATCCTCAACAAGGAATACATCACCTCGGGTTACGTGTTCCTCAGCCAGAATGCCGACACGGGCGCCTACAACCGCACGGGTGCAGGCGCGCTCATCCCGACGCTCGGCACGGACGGCGTGCTCACGGCCTACTACGGCAACCCGCGCCAGGTGTTCGTCACGGCCGGGTACACGTTCTGAACGGTTCCTCCTCCCCCAACCTTGGCCCCGGCACGCAAACTCGCGTGCTGGGGCTTCTTCTATTGGTTTACACGTTCAACTTCATCGACCGGCAGATCATCGGCATCCTCGCCGGGCCGATCAAGGCGGACCTCGGCCTTTCGGATACCGAGCTCGGCCTGATGGGCGGGCTCGCCTTCGCGCTGTTCTACTCGGGCCTCGGCATCCCCATCGCCATCGCTGCCGACCGCATGAGCCGCAGCAACATCATCGCCATCTCGCTCGGCCTTTGGAGCCTGTTCACCGCAGCATGCGGGCTTGCCGGAAACTTCTGGCAGCTGTTCCTGGCGCGCCTCGGTGTCGGGGTGGGGGAGGCAGGCGGCGTCGCGCCGTCCTATTCGCTCATCGCTGATTATTTCCCACCCGATCAGCGCGCCCGCGCGCTCGCCGTGTTCTCGTTCGGCATTCCGGTCGGCTCCGCGCTCGGCGTCATGCTCGGCGGCTGGGTTGCGAGCACGATCGACTGGCGCTTCGCCTTCATCGCCGTCGGCCTTGCCGGCCTCCTCATCGTCCCCGTCTTCAAGCTCGGCGTACCGGAGCCCGAGCGTGGCCGCTTCGATCCGCCCGCCGGAGAGCGCCCGCCGGTCCGGCACGTGCTCGCCACCGTGGTCGGCAAGCCCACCTTCTGGTTCATATCCTTCGGCGCTTCGTGCAGTTCGATGTGCGGCTACGGCCTGATGTTCTGGCTGCCGTCCTACTTCGGGCGCAGCCTCGGGCTCGGCCTTGCCGAAATCGGCCTCTACATGGGCGCGATCCTGTTCTTCGGCGGCATCGCGGGCGTGTGGGCGGGCGGCTGGCTCGGCGACCGCCTCGGCCGCGGCAGCAAGCGCGCCTACGTGCTGGTGCCCGCTGCGGCCTTCGTGGTCGCGGTGCCCTTTTACGTGGCGGGTATCCTGCAATCGTCGCTCGCGCTTGCGTTCGTACTTTTCCTCGTACCGCAGGCGCTTGCGCTGATGTGGCTCGGCCCCGTTATCAACGCCGTGCAGGGTCTCGTCCCGCCCACGATGCGCGCCACGGCGTCCGCCTGCTTCCTGTTCGTGAACAACCTCCTCGGCATCGGCGCGGGCACGCTCTTCTTCGGGGCGGTGTCAGACCTCTACGGCAGCCGCTTCGGCGACGAATCACTCCGCTACGCCATCCTCACCGGCCTCGGCTTCTACCTCCTCGCGGCCGGCTTTCTCTGGCTCGCTTCCCGCCGCATCGAGCGCGACTGGCATCGTTTCACTTAGCCACCATCACCCTCCCACCGAGGGAGAGGGTGGCTAAAAGTTAACGAAACGTAAATTTCCACCTTGGCGGAGATCGTTCCGGTGCTATCAATACGTCATGCGTATGCTGGCTCGCATCGGACGGTTGTTCAAGATCACCAACGGCTTCGAGGCCGGGGTGATCATTTATGCGCTCGCCCTCGGTGCGGCGCTGCGCGGCGAGGCATATCTTAAGGCATATCCGGGCGGCTTCGGCTGGGCGCTCTTCGCGGCGTGTATGCTCGCGGTGCTCATGGCTGGGGCGGCGCTCGTCGATGGGGTTCGCGCGGCAAATCCGGAGCTGGCTGCCGAGCGGCGGCTCCTGCGCGTGACACGCGGTGCGCGCGGCCTACGGGGCTGACAGCAAGCCCATCGGTTTTCCTTGCAAGCACGAAGTGAATGCCGCCCAGCGCGGGCAGCAGGCGCGTCAGCGGCCGGTCCAGCCATTTGAGGCCGCGCACCGGCGGCGCCACCAGCGCGGTCTTCCACGCAATGGGTTCGAACATCGCCTCGCGCAGCAGCGCGCTGAGGCCATTTCGGCCATAGGGCTGCCCCTGTCCGAAGGGGGTCGATTCGAAATGCGTCCATACGCCCGCGCGGTTCGGCACGATCAGGATCAGCTGGCCCGCAGGCGCCAGCACGCGCCAGAGTTCGCGCAGCAGCTTCGGCGGATCGGCGAATTCGAGCGCGTGCACCAGCAGCGCCTGATCGAACAGCGCTTCCGTGAACGGCAGATCGGTCTCGCGCGCGCTCACCGCGCAGGAAGGCCCCCGGCGCGGCCATGCCCGCGCGCCCTGATCGGCGGGCATCACCATGCACAGCCGCTCGACGCGCGCAGGATCGAGGCCCTGTAGCAAAGGCGCGGGGTAGCCCATCGCAAGCAACCGCGCCGAGGCATCGGTGCGGACGGCAGGGGCGACGATCTGCGCGAGCAGCCGCGCCGTCCGGCGCCCGTCCGCGCCCGCGTAATAGGCCCTGAGCGTGTCCAGGCCCGGCCGCATCACGGTGCCGGTGCTACCGCTCCACGCACAGCGCGATGCCCATACCGCCCCCGATGCACAGCGTGGCGAGGCCCTTTTTCGCGTCGCGGCGCTGCATCTCATGGAGCAGCGTCGTCAGGATGCGCGCGCCCGAGGCGCCGATCGGGTGGCCGATGGCGATGGCGCCGCCGTTGACGTTCAGCTTCGCGGGATCGAAGCCGAGCTCCTGCCCCACGCACAGCGCCTGCGCCGCGAACGCCTCGTTGGCTTCGATAAGGTCGAGGTCGCCGACGCTCCAGCCCGCCTTCTCCAGCGCCTTGCGCGACGCGGGCACCGGGCCGATGCCCATGAAGGCGGGGTCGACACCCGCGCTCGCCCACGATGCCACGCGCGCCAGCACCTTCGCGCCGCGCTTGGCCGCCTCGTCCGCCGACATCAGCACCAGCGCCGCGGCGCCGTCGTTGAGACCGCTGGCATTCGCCGCCGTCACCGTGCCGTCCTTCTTGAACGCGGGCTTCAGGCCCTGCAGGCCTTCGATCGTGGCACCCGCGCGGATATATTCGTCCTGATCCACAACGGTGTCGCCCTTGCGGCCCTTGATCGTCACGGGGACGATCTCGTCCTTGAAGCGGCCCGCAGCGCGCGCGGCCTCGGCTTTGTTCTGGGAGGAAACCGCGAAGGCGTCCTGCGCCTCGCGGTTCACCTGATACTTCTCGGCGAGGTTCTCGGCGGTGATGCCCATGTGATAGCCGTTGAAGGCGTCCCAGAGGCCGTCCTTGATCATCGTGTCGACGAATTCGATCGCGCCCATCTTCTGTCCGCCGCGCAGGTGCTGCGCGTGGGGTGACAGGCTCATCGATTCCTGACCGCCTGCGATCATGATGCTGGCGTCGCCGTTCTGGATCGCCTGCGTCGCCAGCGCGACGGCGCGGAGGCCCGATCCGCACACCTGATTGACGCTCCACGCCGGCGTTTCCTTGGAAATACCCGCCGCCATCGCCGCCTGCCGCGCCGGGTTCTGCCCCTGCGCTGCTGTCAGCACCTGACCGAGGATCACTTCGGAGACCGCGTCGGCCTCCACGCCCGCCTCGGCAAGCGCTGCGGAAATGGCGATGCGCCCGAGTTCGTGCGCGGGGGTATTGGCGAAGCTGCCGAGAAAACTGCCGACCGGCGTACGTTTTGCGGCGACGATGACTGCGTCCATGGGGAGTCCTTTCCGATTTCCCCGCCTATGTAGTGCGCTTCAGGCCGTGAGCCAATCGGCGAGCGGCTGCCAGAGCTGCGCGCGCGCGTTCGATCCCACCATCATGCCGACATGTCCCGCATCGATCAGCCGCGTTTCGCCGAACGGCTCGACCGCGATCGCAGGCACCAGTCGGTCGGTGCGCGAAACGATGTTGAGCGTGGGTTTCACCGGCGGGCCGATAATTTCGCCGCCCACGCGCCAGCCGCCTTCGATGGGCACGTTGGCGCCGAAGAAATCCTCGAAGCATTCGCGCGCCGCCGGAATCGTCAGGGGCGCTCCGGTGTTCGCCCAGTCCTCGACCGCGACGAACAGCCGCGCGGCCTCCGAGGCCGGATCAAGCGCCCCGAAGCGCTCGTACTTCGCAACCGCACCCGCCGGATCAAGCGACCAGAAGGCGGGCTGGACAAGGTCCATCGGCATTCCGCCGAGCGCGGGCAGGGAAGGCGCTACGCCCTGCCAGTATGCGGTGAGTTCCTGTCGCCGCGCGGCCGGATAGCCCGCGAAGTCCCACGGTGCGGCGATCGTCGCCACGCGCCGCACGAGCGGGTGCGACGCGGCCGCGAGCGCCATCGTGCCGCCGAGGCAGTAACCGACAAGATCGAGCGGTTCGCCCACGCCATCCAGCAGCGGCCGCAGCCGCGCGGTCACGTACCCGCCCACGGAAAGCGCGGCCTCCGCCGCGCCGGGCACCCGCCAGTCGACGAGCAGCGGCCGAACGCCGCGCCCGGCGAGATAGCGCAGCAGGGAGCGCTCCGCCGTCAGGTCGAGCACATCGGCGGTGTTGATCAGCGACGGCACGAACACGGCAGGCCGGCCGCTGCCGCCATAGTCGCGCAGCACCGCACTGCCGCACGATGCGATCACCGGCATCTCCGGCAGGTCGCGCCGCCAGCCGGACTGTTGATAGGCGGCAAGCGCTCCGAGAAACCGTTCCATTCGCGCGCGGTCCGCGCCGATCGCCTGCCGGGCATGATCCAGGAACAAAGGCAGCGGATGCGGCCCGCGCGGCGCGCCCGATGCTGCGTGTTGCTGCGCAGCATCGCCGCGTGCTATGAATTTCGCACCCGCAGCATCGAGGTCGTTCATGTCCGACGAAGAAACCAAATCCGACCCGATCATCATCAAGAAATACGCCAACCGCCGCCTTTATAACACCGGCTCGTCGAGCTACATCACGCTCGATCACCTCGGCGAAATGACGCGTGAAGGTATCGACTTCAAGGTCGTGGATGCCAAGTCCGGCGACGACATCACCCGCTCGGTGCTCACGCAGATCATCATGGATGAGGAAAACCGCGGCCAGACCATGCTGCCGACGCCGTTCCTCCGCCAGCTCATCGCGATGTACGGCGATTCGATGCAATCGATGGTGCCGCCCTATCTCGAAGCCTCGATGGCCGCGCTGCGCCGCAATCAGGAGCAGTTCCGCAAATCGATGGCCGGCGCGTTCAATCCGTTCGAAACGATCGCCAAGCAGAACATGGCGATGTTCGAAGCGGCCGCCAGCATGATGGCCGGCAAGACGCCGCCCGAAGGCGGCGCGCCCGCCGAGGAGACCTCCGAACTTGCCGATCTCAAGCGCGAGATGGCCGAGCTTCAGGCAAAGCTGGACAAGCTAGGCAAGAAGTAACGGGAAGGGGCGTCAGCGCCCCATCGCCAGGAACTTCGCCCGCCGGTCGTCGCGCACGGCGTCGGTACTCATGCCGTCCATCGTTGCGAGCTGTGTCTCCACGGCGTCGCCCAGCATCTTGATCGCCGCCTGCGGGCTCCGGTGTGCGCCGCCCACGGGCTCGGGCACGATCACGTCGATCAGGTTCAGCGCTTTCAGATCCTGCGCGGTCTGCTTCATCGCCGCCGCCGCGTCCGCCGCCTTGTCCGATGTGCGCCACAGAATGGACGCGCAGCCTTCGGGCGAGATCACCGCGTAGACGGAATGTTCGAGCATGATGATCCGGTTCGCGGTGGCGAGTGCCACGGCGCCGCCCGATCCGCCTTCCCCCACGATCGCTGCGACCATCGGGGTGCCGAGCTTCAGGCAGGCTTCGGTCGATCGCGCGATGGCTTCCGCCTGTCCGCGCTCCTCGGCGTGGATGCCGGGGAACGCGCCCGATGTGTCCACGAAACTGATGACCGGCAGCCCGAAGCGGTCAGCCATCTCCATCAGGCGCACCGCCTTGCGGTAGCCTTCGGGTTTCGCCATGCCGAAATTGTGCTTGAGGCGGCTCGCGGTGTCGGAGCCTTTCTCGTGCCCCATCACCATCACCGGGCGGCCCCGGAAGCGCCCGGGTCCACCGATGATCGCGCAGTCCTCGCCGAACTTGCGATCGCCTGCGAGCGGCGTGAAGTCGGTGATGAGCGCGGCGGTGATGTCTTTCAGGTGCGGCCGCGCGGGGTGGCGCGCCACCTGCGTCTTCTGCCACGGCGTCAGCTTGGCGTAGATCGCCTTCAGCTGCGCCTCGACCTTGGCTTCCAGCTTCTTCACCTCGGCGTCGATGTTGACCGCGCCTTCGCCGGCCGACGCCTTCAGTTCCTTGATGCGCGTCTCCAGTTCGGCGACGGGCTTCTCGAATTCGAGATACGTAATCATCGCCCCCGCCTAGTCATCTTGGGGCCGATCGGCAAGCGGGTGCGCGCGGTTGACGAGCTCGACAAGGTGCGCGGACTGCACATGCGTGTAGATCTGCGTCGTCGCGATGTCGGCGTGGCCCAGCATCGATTGCAGCGCGCGAAGGTCCGCGCCGCCCTCTAGAAGATGCGTCGCGAACGCATGGCGCAGCACGTGCGGGGAGACGCGCAGCGGCGAGATTCCGGCAGCCGCCGCCAAAGTCTTGACGATCTGAAACAGCCGCACGCGCGACATGTGCGTATTGCCGGAGGGGAACAGATACTTTTCACCCGGCGTCAGCGTCGCCGCCCACGCCGCCACGGCCTCCCCGGCGTGTGTGGAAACGGGCACCATGCGTTCCTTGTCGCCCTTGCCCTTCAGCACGGCATAGGGCGTGCCCGGCTTGATCGCCGCGCGCGGCAGCGAGACGAGTTCGGTCGCGCGCAGCCCCGATCCGTAGAGCAGTTCAATGAGCGCCTTCAGCCGCAGCCCCGCCGGGCCGGATGCGGCCTCCTCCTCGACGACCGCGAAGATCCGGTCCACCTCCTCGCGCGACAGTGTCTTCGGCAGCGGCCGGCCTTTTGTGGGGGAGGCGAGGTCGCCCGCCGGATTGTCGCCCCGCAGCCCTTCGGAAACCAGGAACGCGAAGAAGCGCCGCACGGCGGAGAGCTTGCGCGCAAGGCTCGTCGCGGCAAGGTCGCGCCATTCGTGCATCAGCCGTTCGAGCGTTCGGGCGTCCGCCGCCGCGAGCCCGCCGGAAAGCGCCGCGCTCGCCTGCGCAAGGTCGCGGCCGTAGGCGGCGATGGTGTTTGCTGCCGCGCCGCGCTCGGCGGCCATCATGTCGAGGAACAGCGCGATCGCGCGGTGGTCGCCCGGCAGGCTCAACGCCGCGTCACCGCCTCGATCGCCATCATCCGCGCCTCGCGCGTAAAGCCGGCGCGATTGAGCGCCCCGACGATGACCGAAAGCTGCGCTGGCGACACGCCCGCCCAGTTCGATTGCAGCCCGACCCCCGCCAGGATCGCCACTTCGCCGCGCCGCTTTTCGAGCGCCGCCGCCGCGATCCGCCGCGTATAGCGATTGTCGAGCGACCCCACGCCGAGGTCGTCGGCAAGGCCCTTCCAGTCGCCATTGGGGTTGAGCGCCTGCATTGCGGCGGCGAACATTGCCGCCTTGCGGTCTGCGCGCTTGCCCGAAAGCGACTCGTGCCATGCGCGCGCCTCACCGACGTCGCCGTTCGCGATTTTCCCGGTGCGATCGGCGAGCGCGAGATACGGCCACGCCGCGCGCCGCGCGTCCTCCGGTCCGTCCGCCAGCACCGGCCACCATTTCAGCGCTTCGCGCACAAAACCGGCCGAAAGCATTGATTCGATCAGACCCGGCGCATCGTCCGCCTGCGCGGCGGCGGGCGGGATGCGCGCGGCGGCGGCGGCGGTGCGTACGAGCGCGCCATAGCGTTCCTGCGGCGTTTCGGCGGCCTGCCAGATGCGCTGCATCGCGGCGATGCGCTCTTCGGCGTTGCGGCCCGCATAGGCGGCCCGGATGTCGGTGATAGTGTCCTCACCCTCGGCGCCCGGTTCGATCGCGGCGACACGCGCGGCGGCGAGCGCGGCGAGTTCACGCGCGGAGGCGATACCGTAGGCTGCGGCGATCGGCGCAGCGACGGCGCGCCGGTCGATGGAAAGCCCCGGCGCGCGCATCATCCACCCGGCAAGCGCCACAGGCGGACGTGCGAGCAGCGTTTCGGGAATCTCGATGCCCGCGGCCGTTGCCAATCCGAAGCGATACGCGCTCAGCGATTTCACCTCGTTCCAGTCGATATTGGCGCCCCGGCCTTCGCCCGTCACCACGGTCGCGGCGCGTTCGGCGAGCACGATGTCGATCATCGGCATGGCGCGGCGCGCGCGCAGCCGGTCGAACTGCGCGGCGGCGGTGATGTCGTCGCCTTCAAGCCCCGCGCAGATCGCATTCGCGGCTTCCCAGAACGGCAGCTTGGAAAACGCCTTCGCATTCGGCGCGAGCGGGCAGAGCGCCGGAAGGTCTCCGGCAGCGAGGTGTACCTGGCTCGCCACGGCGTAAAGTCGCGGCGTGTAGCGGTCGAGCGGAAGCGCATCGACGAGCAGCTTGGCGCCGTCCACCTCACCCATGCGCAGCAGCAGCAGCGCGCGCTCGGCAAGCCAGTCGGCGGGGCGCACGCCGCTGGGCGTCGGCACCTGTGAAAGCAGCGCGCGGCGCAGCAGGATATGCCCCCAGCGCGAAGCGATCGGCGGCTTCGTGCGCTGCAGAAGGCCGTTCAGGAAGCGCCCGTCGCTGTTCTGGAACGCGCCCATGCCATAGCCGCCAAGCCGGGCGGTCAGCGGGCCTGCGACGTCGAAGCTGCCTGCACGCGACGGGCCGCTGGCGAAGGGGTCGGGTGCAGCGGGTGTCTGCGCCGCCGGGCCGGGTCCGGCAGGCTGTCCCGGGGTTGGCACGCCTTCGACCGCTCCGGCGGGAGCCACGTCCGCACCGGGCGCAGGGGTGAGAGGCCGCGGCGCGGGCGGCGGCGCTTCGGGCGGCGGCGCGCCGAACACGTCGGGCAGCAGCGACTTCGGGGCATCCTGGCCGGATGCCGCCGTTGCCATGAACAGCGCAGCGAGGGCGGTGCTAGAGACCCAGCGTTTCATTCGAAACCGGTTGCTCCACGCGCGCAGTCGTGTGCGGAATATCGATGAACATCAGCACCACGCCGCCGATCACGACGACGGCGAGAATGATGACAAACAGCCAGAATAACAGGCGGGACAATCGCATCTCCGAAGCATTCGCGTTGGTTACGGTCCGCTGCAAGCGCAGGCACGGCGGAGCGCGCTTGGCCTTCGGCGAGGCGCCTGTGTATAGCGAGTGCGATGAACGCTTGCGAACCAAAAAAAGCCTCCCCGCCGCCTGTTCGCCGCAGGCGCGGTCTCAGCCGTTCCGTCGTGCTGGTGGGGCTGATGGGCGCGGGCAAAACCACGATCGGACGCCGCCTCGCGAAGCGCCTCAACCTTGAATTCGTGGATGCCGACGAAGCGATCGAAGAGGCCGCGGGCCTTACGGTTTCGGAGATTTTCTCACGCTACGGCGAAACGCATTTCCGCGAAGGCGAACGCCGCGTGATCGCGCGTCTCATCTCCGGTATGCCCAAGGTGATCGCCACCGGCGGCGGCGCGTTCGTTGATCCCGAAACGCGCGCGCGCGTGCTTGAAAACGCAATCGCGGTCTGGCTAGACGCCGATATCGATACGCTCGTCGAGCGTGTTTCCAAGCGCGATCACCGCCCGCTCCTCAAGGACAAGGACGCCGGGCAGGTGCTTCGCGATCTCGCTGCGGTGCGCAATCCGTTTTATGCCGAGGCGCAGATTCGCGTGCCGAGCCAGCCCGCGCCGCATCATATCGCCGTCGAGGCCATCGTGGCGGAGCTCCGCCGTCTGGGGGAATCCGCGTGAAAGAAGTGGTACGGGTGGAGCTTGGCGCGCGCGCCTACGATATCGTCATTGCGCCGGGCATCCTTGCCGATGCGGGGCGCGAGATCGGGCTGCCCAAAAGCGGTCGGCCCCAGCTCGTCGTTACCGATGAAACCGTCGCGGCCGCGCATCTTGAAAAGCTGGCCGCCGCGCTCGCCCGCCCGATCGATCCCGTGATCTTCCCGGCAGGCGAGGCGACCAAGAATTGGCGGTCGCTCGAAACGCTCGTCGAGCGCATTCTTGCCGCAGGCGTGGAACGGGGTGATGCGGTTATCGCGTTCGGCGGCGGCGTCATCGGCGATCTCACCGGCTTTGCCGCTGCCGTCGCGCGGCGCGGCTGCGAATTCGTGCAGATCCCGACGACGCTGCTCGCGCAGGTCGATTCGTCTGTCGGCGGCAAGACGGCGATCAATGCTGCAGCGGGCAAGAACCTCGTCGGCGCCTTCCACCAGCCTTCGCGCGTGCTCATCGATCCCGAACTTCTCGATACGCTCGGCCCCCGCGAAATGCGCGCCGGCTATGCAGAGGTCGTGAAATACGGCCTGCTCGGCGACGCGGATTTCTTCGCGTGGTGCGAGGGCAACGGCGCCGCGCTCCTTGCCGGAGACCGCGCCGCGCAGGTCCATGCCATCGCGCACAGTTGCCGCATGAAGGCGGCGATCGTCGCGGAGGACGAGCGCGAGACGAGCGGCCGCCGCGCGCTCCTCAACCTCGGTCACACCTTCGGCCACGCGTTCGAGGCCGAAACCGGCTTCTCCCAACGCCTGCTCCATGGCGAGTCGGTCGCGATGGGCATGGTCATGGCCTTCGCCTTCTCGGCAGCGCGCGGCCTCTGCAGCGCCGAAGACGCCGCCCGCGCGCAGGCCCACCTCGCCGCGTCGGGATTGCCCGTCACCCCGGCGGGCTTCGGCTTCAACGTCGAAGCCCTCGTCCACCACATGCAGCAGGACAAGAAGGCCGCAGGCGGCACCACCCCCTTCGTCCTCGCCCGCGCGATCGGCGACGCCTATCTCGACAAAACCGTCGCGCTCGCTGAAGTTGCCGCCTTCCTCGCGCCAAGACTGTAAACGCACCATCTTGGGGCTTCCGTAATAGGATTGCCCATGCAAGGCAGGGCCGCTGCTCTTTGAAGCGCGCGGCGTCCTGCGCGTATTGATATCCTCAACATCGAACGTGCGAAGTGTCGCCGCGCACGAACCCGCGCACGTCCGCGCGGGGCATGTCTCAACTTCATCAACTTCGTGGGAAATCCGGGCCTCAGCGGCACACCGGAGCGGCCACTCCAGCCGCTCCCGTCCTATTTTACAAGGCCGGTCACGCGATGCGGTTCGTGCCCGGCCGCACCACCGCGCTGTGCGTGGCCGCGATCGCGGTCGATCGCGCCCGGATCGTTTCCAGGAAGTGCCAGTCACACTGCGCCGCGTCGGGCGTCAGCGACAGCGTCATGTAGCCCCGGCGCTCGGTCTCGCACCATTTGAGTTCGGGGTTCGTGCCGATCAGCGCCGCTGCGACCTGCTTCGGGTCCGCCCCGCGCATGTAGCTTTCCATGCCCGGCGAGGTGACGCCCTGCACGCCGAACTCGACGCCTGCGGGCGACCCATTGTTGGCAAGGTCGTAGGCCCACGCGTTGTGACTGTCGCCGGCGAGGTTCAGCAGGTTGGCACCCGCCGCCTGCGCGCTCGCCAGATAGCGTGACCGCGCCGCCGGGTAGCCGCCCCAGGAATCGAAGTTGAACGGCAGGCCCACTTTTCCGGCGAGAACGCCCGCCTGAAAGCGCTGCTTCACATAGTCGGGCGGCGTGCCCCCGAGCCACGAGGCATTGGCATCCGCCGGCGTTTTTGTCTCGCCCGCCAGAATCTGCTGCGCGACCACTTGCCAGCGCTTGCCGCCCTTCACCGATGCCGCAAGCGCATCGGCCAGAAACGCCTCCTGCGGTGCGCCCAGCATCTGGCGCGCAGGGTCGGCCCACACCGTGTCGCGAAACGCGCCGAGTGCCTTCGCCGGATCGTCGGCGAGCTTGAAGGCGTCGGCGAGCTCCAGTTGCCGGTCGCGGCCCTCGGCGCGCGTGTCGAGCCGGATCAGCGTCGCGAGGTCGCCGATTTCATAGGCCTTGTAGGGTTCGTCCGACATCGGCAGCCAGTGCCGATACGCCGCCTTTGCTGCCGCCTTGCGCGTCTCCCACGGGCCTTCGGTCTCGCTCTGGTGGTTCTGCGCGCCGTCCTTCCATGTGTCGTTCGTGAACTCGTGGTCGTCCCAGATCGAAATCATCGGGAAGCGCTGGTGCAGCGCCTGCAGATCCTGATCCCGGCGATAGGTGGCGTAGCGGGCGTGGTAGTCGGCAGGCGTCACGATCTCGTTGGCCGGTTCAAGGATACGCCCCGGCATCGCCTCGGCGGCACTCGGGTACGTGCCGCGGCCGTATTCGTAAATGTAGTCACCGAGGTGGACGAGAAGGTCGATGTCCTGCCGCTCCGCTGCGTGGGCATAGGCATTGAACAGGCCGAACGGCAGGTTGGAGCACGAAAACACCGCGATGTTGAAGCGCCCTGTGCGCTCCGCCGGCAGCGTCCGCGTCCGCCCCGTGGGCGAGGTTTCGCCCGACGCCGTGCGGAAGCGGTAGTAATACCACCGCCCCGGCTCCAGCCCTTCGGCGCGGGCGCGGGCGCAGTAATCAGTGGAGGCGTCCGCAACGGCTTCGGCGCGCGCCACGATCCGCGTGAAGCCCGAATCCTCGGCGACCTCGGCGGTCAGCGCTGCTGCATCCCCGGCGGGCACATAGCGCGTCCACAACAGCACGCCCGTCTGCAACGGCTCGCCGCTTGCGACATTGTGCGTGAAGCCGCGGCTCAGTGTGGTCGCCCATGCGCGGCCGGGCATGGCGGCCGCAAGGCCGGCGACACCCGCTCCGAAAAGGTCGCGGCGACGGAGGTGGATGCTCATGATGGCCCTTCCCGATGGTATTCGGCAGCCTGTTAGGCGCGGAATGTGACAGGCAGATCACGCGCTCCAAACCCCGAAACCTGCCAGCTTTGATTTGTGGCCGGGCTGGGGCACACTCAGTGAAAGGCTGAATCACCCGGGGAGATTATCATGGCCACCGCGATCCAGATGCCGTCGGTGCAGAGCAAGGTTTCAGATGAGGAATGGAGCGCCCGCGTCGATCTCGCGGCGGCATACCGCCTCGTCGCGCTCTATGGGTGGGACGACATCATCTTCACGCACCTCTCGGTGCGCGTGCCGGGGCCGGAGCATCACTTCCTCATCAATCCATACAATCTGATGTTCGAGGAAATCACGGCGTCGAGCCTGGTAAAGATCGACGTACACGGCAACGCCGTCGGCGAGACGCCCTACGTCACGAACCCGGCGGGTTTCACGATCCACTCGGCGATCCACATGGCGCGCGAGGATGCGAAGGCTGTGGTCCACCTCCACACGCCTTACGGACAGGCGGTTTCGGCGATGGAATTCGGCCTGTTGCCCCACACGCAGACCGCGATGATCGCGCAGCACGACGTCGCCTATCACAACTATGAAGGCATCGCGACGGACCTCGACGAACGCGAACGGCTGGTCGAAGACATCGGCACGAAGAACGCCATGATCCTGCGCAATCACGGGACGCTCACGGTGGGTGAGACGGTGGCGGACGCCTTCATGCGCATGTATTTCCTGGAACGCGCCTGCGAAGCGCAGGTCCACATGCTCGCCGCCGGACGCGAGAACCTGAACACACCGCCGCAGGGCACGCCCGAAAAGGTGAAGGACCAGTCGACCGGGCAGGGGATGATGCTCCTCAACAAGATGCTGGCATGGCCTGCACTGCTCAGGAAGCTGGACCGCATGGACCCCTCGTTCCGCAACTGACCGAGCGCCGTTGAACGCGGGCGCACCGCCCAATAAGGTGCTGCCGGCATGGACAATCTCACACACTCGCTCGCCGGATGGGCGCTCGGCGAAGCGGGCCTGAAGCGCAAGACAGGGCTCGGCGTCGCCACGCTGATCATTGCGGCCAATCTGCCGGACATCGACGCGATCGGGCTTCTTTTCGGCGAAAACCTGGCGTTTCGGCGCGGCATCACCCACGGACCGCTGGCGTGGCTGATCCTCATTCCGGGCCTTGCCCTTGCCATGCAGGCGTTCGACCGCTGGCAGACGCGGCGTGGAACGCGGCCTGCTGGTCGTCCGCCGGTGCACCTCGGGTGGCTCTTCGCACTCTCCGCCATCGGTGTGCTCTCGCACCCGGCGCTCGATTTTCTCAATGTCTACGGCATCCGCCTTCTGATGCCGATCACCGAGCGATGGTTCTACGGTGATACGCTGTTCATCATCGACCTGTGGGTGTGGCTTGCGCTCGGGTTCGGGGTATTCGTCTCGCGCCGCCGGAAACGCGAAGGGCCGGCGCGGGCGGCACTCATCGCGGTTGCGGCCTACATCGGTCTTATGGGCTACGGCAGCCATGTGGCGGAGCGGCGCACGGCGGTCGCCGTCGCCGAAGCCGGCTACGGCACGACGCGTCAAGTGGTGGCGAGCCCTCCGCCCATCAACCCGTTTCGGCGGGAGATGATTTACGATGTCGGTGGCCGCTACGGTCATGGAGAGGCAAACCTGCTGCCGTTCCGCCTTTCTATAGGTGCTCCCATCGAAACGAATATGGACGATCCGGCGGTTGCCGAGGCCGCCCGCACCAGCAAGCAGGCGGCCGACTTTCTCTATTGGTCGCGCATGCCCTTTGCCGAGGTGACGCGCGAGGCGGGCAGGGCGCACGTCGTGCTCGGCGACGCGCGCTTCACAGATCGACCGGGCACGAACATGTTTCGGATCGAACTGACCGTACCGGATGATGCGCAATGACCGAACTGCCGCCCGTACCGCTCGGCCCCGTCGTTCTGTGGGCCGATCTTGCCGGCATCTTCGTGTCGGCGCTGGGCGGCGCATTGCTCGCCGTGCGGCACAAGCTCGATGTGTTCGGCGTGTTCGTGCTGGCGATTGTCACAGGGCTTGCGGGCGGCATGGCGCGCGACGTTCTGATCGGAGCAACGCCGGTCGCAGCGCTTGCGAACCCCCTCTATCTGCCCTCCGCGCTCGCCGCTGGTGCCGTCGTTTTCTTCGGGCATCGGGTGATCGAGCGGGCGAGCCAGCCGGTGATGCTGTTCGATGCGATGGCGCTGGGCTTCTTCGCCGTCGCCGGCGCGCGCAAGGCGCTCACCTACGGTATCGACCCGCTACCCGCGGTGCTGCTCGGCGTGCTGACGGCGGTCGGCGGCGGCGCGCTCCGCGATGTCCTCCTTGCCGAGGTGCCGCGCGTGCTCAAAGTCGGCGAACTCTACGCACTCGCGGCGATGCTCGGCGCCACGATTGTTGTGGCGGGCGACGCGCTCGGCCTGCCGTCGACGCTTGTGGGTATCGCGGGGGCTCTCGGAACCTTCGCGCTGCGCATGGTGAGCGTCCGCTTCGGCCTCACGGCCCCGCGTGCGCCGGGTAGCGACTAGTCGGCGACCTTCACCACCGCTTTGCCGAAGTTCTTGCCCTCGAGGAGCCCGATGAACGCCTTGGGCGCGTTCTCCAGCCCTTCGGTCACATCCTCGCGGTAGACGAAGGGCTTCTCGCCCTGCCAGCGCGTCATGTCGGCGGCGAACTTCGGCATCGTCTCGGCCCAGTAGTCGCTGACGATGAAGCCTTCGAGGTGGAGGCGCTTCACGAGGACGGCGCGCATCAGCTCGGCCATCAGGATCCTACCGGAGAGTTCCTCGCGGCTCGTCGCGTTGTAGGCGGCGATGAGGCCGCAGACGGGGACGCGGGCGAAGTCGTTGAGACGGGGGAGCACGGCCTCCCAGACCTTGCCGCCGACGTTCTCGAAATAGATATCGATGCCCTTAGGGGCGGCTTCCTTGAGTGCAGCGCCGAGGTTTGCGTCGTGGTGATCGAGGCAGCTGTCGAAGCCGAGTTCGTTCACGACGAAATCGCACTTCGCCTTGCCGCCGGCGATGCCGACAGTGCGACAACCGAGACGTTGGGCGATCTGTCCGACGACCGCGCCGACTGCGCCCGAGGCGGCTGCGACGCAGACGGTTTCGCCCGCTTTCGGCTGACCGATCCGCATGAGGCCTGTGTAAGCCGTAAGTCCGGGCATTCCGAGCATTCCGAGGTGATAGGAGAGCGGGAAGGGGCCTTTGGGCAGCGCGCGCAGTTCAGCGGCGGGGAGCACCCAGTGCGACTGCCAGCCCGAACGCCCGGCGACGATGTCGCCCGGCTGGAAGCGACTGTCGCGAGACTCGATGATCTCTCCGACCGTCTCCCCCTCCATAACGCCGCCTACCGGTACGGGCGCAGCGTAGGATGCGCCTTCGGACATGCGACCACGCATGTACGGATCGAGGGACATCCACAGCGTGCGGGCGAGCACCTGTCCCTCGCCCGGCGCGGGAAGCTCGGTTTCGACCCACTTGAAGTTGTCCGCCGTGGGCGCGCCCTGCGGGCGGCTGGCAAGTGTCCATTGCTGTGAGATGGTCATGGCGCGTCTCCCGATTCGAATCGGGAGACGCTAGCGCGTTTCAGCGCGCCGCGCCGCTATTCAAGGCGTCAGGCGCGAAGCGCGTGCCAGATGAGGAGCGCCCATCCGGCGATCATCAACACGCCGCCGATCGGCGTCACCGCGCCGAGCCAGCGCGGCAGGCCGAGTGCCATCAGATAGAGCGTACCTGAAAAGACGAGCGCGCCGAGCGTCATGCTCCATGCCGCCGCGGGTGCGCGCGTCATCACGGCAAGCGCCGTCGCGGCATGGGCGAGGCCATAGACGGCGCCGGTCGTGACCCAGGTCTTCGCCTGAGGGTCCGTCATCGCGTGCGCGCCGAACGCGCCGACTGCAACGGCAAGAAGGCCATTGAGGGCAGCGAGCGCGGCGAGCGGCGCCATCAGTTGGCGGCCCGCATCAACTCACGCGCGATGACGACGCGCATGATCTCGTTGGTTCCTTCGAGGATCTGGTGGACGCGAAGGTCGCGGTAGAGCTTCTCGATCGGATAGTCCTGCAGGTAGCCGTAGCCGCCGAACATCTGCAGCGCGCGGTCGACGACCGACATGCCGGTATCGGTAGCGAAGCGCTTCGCCATTGCCGAGAACTTGGTCTTGTCGGGCGATTTCGCCGTCACCTTCGCGGCGGCGGCATAGAGCAGGATGCGCGCAGCCTGAAGTTCCGTCTCCATGTCGGCGAGGCGGAATTGCGTGTTCTGGAAATCGGCAATCGCCTTGCCGAACTGGCTGCGCTGGCGCGTGTAGGCGAGCGCCTCATCGATCGCGCGCTGCGCGCCACCCAGGCTGCAAGCACCGATGTTGAGGCGGCCACCGTCGAGGCCGGCCATGGCGATCTTGAAGCCGTCGCCCTCGCCGCCGACGAGGTTTTCGACCGGAACGCGCACGCCGTCGAAATTGACCTGCGCGGTCGGCTGCGCGCGCCAGCCCATCTTGCGCTCGTTGGCGCCGAAGCTGACGCCCGGCATGTCCTTCTCGATGACGAGGCAGGAGATGCCCTTGGGGCCTTCACCGCCGGTGCGCACCATCGTGACGTACACCTCGTTCTGTCCCGCGCCCGAGATGAACGCCTTCGAGCCGGTAACGACATAATGGTCGCCGTCGCGTACAGCCTTGGTCTTGAGCGCCGCGGCGTCCGACCCCGACCCCGGTTCGGTGAGGCAGTAGCTCGAAATCCGGTCCATCGTGACGAGGCTCGGCAGGTACTTCGACTTCACCGTCTCGGAACCGAAGCTGTCGATCATCCACGAGGCCATGTTGTGGATCGAGATGAACGCGGAGACGGCCGGGCAGCCATAGGCCATCGCTTCCATGATCAGCGCCGATTCGAGGCGCCCGAGGCCGATGCCGCCCGAGGCTTCCGACACATAGATCGCCGCGAAGCCGAGCTCGGCGGCGGACTTGATCGTGTCGCGCGGGAAGACGTGGTCTTCATCCCACTTCGCCGCGAAGGGCGTGATGGCGTCGGCGGTGAAGCGCTGCGCCATTTCCTGGATCGCGCGCTGGTCGTCGGTGAGGTCGAACTGGGTCATGCTGGGGTTCCTACAATGGCCTCGGCCTCGATTTCCACTTTCCATTCGGGGCGCAGCAGGGCTGCGACAACGACCATCGTGGAGGCGGGACGGACGTCTGAGAAAAAGGCGCCGTGCGCACGGCCGACAGCATCCGCATCGGCGGCGTCGGTAAGGAACATGCGCATCCGCACGACGTCTGCCGCACTGCCGCCGAGCTGTTCGATCGCGGCAACGATGATCGCAAGGCAGCGCGCAGTCTGGGCTTCGGCGCCGCCGGGTGTGGAGCTGCCGTCGGGCTCGACGGGGGCAGTGCCGGAAACGAGGATGCGGTTGCCCACACGCACAGCGCGGGAGAAGCCGATCGTGGCCTCGAAGGGAGAGCCTGAGCTGGCTTTGGTGCGTGTCGTCATGAATCCTCGCTTACGCTTTGCCGGGGTGGAGCATATTGGATGCAGCGCTTGTTAGCTGTCCCGTGCGACCTTGTGGAGAGGGCATGGAAGGATAAGCGGGCCCCACGAACCGCTCATATTCAAAGGCCCTCTCCCGAGGGGAGAGGGCCTTGAGCAGATCACCCCATCGTGGGAATGACGAAGGCGTTGCTGCCGTCCGGCGAGCCATCCGGCCAGCGCTGGGTGATGGTTTTCACCTTGGTCCAGAACTTCACGCCTTCCATGCCGTGCTGGTTGGTGTCGCCGAACGCCGAGCGCTTCCAGCCGCCGAACGTGTGATAGGCGACCGGCACCGGGATCGGCACGTTGATGCCGACCATGCCGACGTTGACGCGCGCGGCGAATTCGCGGGCGGCGTGGCCGTTGCGCGTGAAGATGGCGACGCCGTTGCCATACTGATGTTGCGTCGGGAGCGTCAGCGCGTCCTCGAAGCTGTCGGCGCGGACCATCTGGAGCACGGGGCCGAAGATTTCTTCCTGGTAGGTGCGCATGCTCGTCTTCACGCGGTCGAACAGGCTCGGCCCGACAAAGAAGCCGTCCTCGTGGCCCTGCAGGGTGAAGCCGCGGCCGTCGACGACAAGCTCGGCGCCTTCATCCACGCCCATCTGGATGTAGTTCTCGATCTTCGCCTTGTGCGCGGCGGTGACGACCGGGCCGTAGTGCGCCTCTGCGTCGGTGGAGACGCCGACACGAAGCGCGGCGATGGCGGGGAGCAGCTTTTCGCGAAGGTTCGCGGCGGTCTTGTCGCCGACCGGCACGACGACCGGCAGCGCCATGCAGCGCTCGCCCGCGGAGCCGAAGGCAGCGCCGGCGAGATCGTTCACGACCTGATCGAGATCGGCGTCCGGCATGACGATGCCGTGGTTCTTGGCGCCGCCCATCGCCTGCACGCGCTTACCGGCGGCGGCGCCGCGCTGGTAGACGTAGTGCGCGATGTCCGACGAGCCGACGAAGCTGACGGCGTGGATATCGGGATGATCGAGGATGGCGTCGACGGCGCTCTTGTCGCCGTGGACGACGTTGAGCACGCCCGCCGGAAGGCCGGCCTCCATCATCAGCTTCGTGAGTTCCACCGGAACCGAGGGGTCGCGCTCCGACGGCTTCAGGATGAAGGCGTTGCCGACAGCGATGGCGACGCCGAACATCCACATCGGGATCATGCCCGGGAAGTTGAACGGCGTGATACCGGCGACGACGCCGAGTGGCTGGCGCATCGAATAGACGTCGATGCCCGGGCCCGCGCCCTGCGTGTACTCACCCTTGAGCGCGTGTGGGATGCCGCAGGCGAACTCGATGACTTCGAGACCGCGCTGGATGTCGCCCTTCGAGTCGGCGATGACCTTGCCGTGTTCGGAGGAGAGAAGCTCGGCGAGCTTGTCCATGTCGCGCTCGATGAGGCGCTTGAATTCGAACATCACACGCGCGCGGCGCTGCGGATTGGTCGCGGCCCAACCGATTTGCGCGGCCTTGGCCACCTCGACCGCACGCGCGATCTCTGCGTCCGTCGCGAACTGGACGCGCGCCTGCACCTTGCCGGTGTTGGGATTGAACACGTCGCCGAAGCGACCGCTGGTGCTCTTGACGGTCTCGCCGCCGATGAAAAGGTCGATTTCGCGCAAGGTGCCGGACATGCTCGTTCCCCAAGGATAGGCCGAAAGTGGCGTTGGCGCGCTTATCGGCTTTCGCATTTCGGCAGGCAATTCCCCAGATTCGCATTACGCTGCTGCGATTTTGCAGTATGGAAACCCAGTGAACTGGGATGACCTGCGCATTTTCCTGTGCGTCGCACGCACGCAGCGGTTGAACGCGGCGGCGCGCGAACTCGGCGTCGATGCGACCACGATCGGCCGGCGCCTGGCGCGGCTGGAGCGCGATGTCGATGCCACACTCTTCGAACAGGGTCCTGCTGGCTACGTGCTGACCGAGCGAGGCCGCGCGCTTGTGGAGCACGCGGAGGCGGCGGAGCAGGCGGCGCTGCGCTTCGGCGGCGAGGTTTCCGGCGAGGCGGGGCCGGGCGGCATGGTGCGGGTGAGCGTCGTCGAAGGGTTCGGCACTTGGATCGTGGCGCGCGCGCTTCCCGATTTTCATCGCCGCCACCCGCGAATCGTCATCGATCTCGTTGCGGGGAGCGGCCTGCTGAGCCCGTCACGGCGCGAGGCGGATATCGCGATCATGCTCGCGCGCCCGCAGCACGGCCCGCTCGTGGCGCGCAAGCTCACCGATTATCGGCTCGGCCTTTATGCGAGCCCTGCCTACCTTGAGAGCGCGGGGGTTCCCGGCACGCGCACCGATCTCCTCGATCACAGTATTGTCGGCTATGTCCCCGATCATATTTTCACGCCCGAACTCGATTATCTGGGGGAGGTGCTTCCCGGCCTCGAACCGGCCATTCGCAGCACCAGCATCAACGCGCAGCACGAAATGGTCGCGGGCGGCGGCGGCATCGGGGTACTGCCACGGTTCATGGCGGCAGGAGATGCGCGCGTCGTGCCGGTGCTTGCGGACGACGTTACGCTGCGGCGCAGCTTCTGGCTGGTGATGCACCGCGACATGCGCCGGTTCGCGCGCATCGCCGCCTTTTCGCAGTGGATCGACGAAGTTGTGGCCCGTCGGCGGGACGTCTTGCTCTAGGCAATATGCCCGGATTGCGGGCTGTCATCATCAAGCGCGTAGGGAATTTCGCCGAGGCCCTCGTTCGCAGGGAGCGGGTAGGTGCCGTAGGTAAGGTCGAGACCGGCACGAAGGTCGCCGCTGGCGATCTGGAGAGCGAGGCGCTCGCTGTCGCGCTCACGATATTCGGCCTCGATCTCATTGATGGTCTTGTCGTCGACGTCCGCGGCCTTGAGCGCCGCGCGGCCCATTAACACAGCGCTTTCATGGACCTCGCGCACCACCGCGTCGCAGTCCGCATTGGCGAGCTGCATCACATGCCGTCGGTCGAACGCCCGGATCAACACCTTGAGGTTGGGGAATGTGCGCCGCACGATGCCCAGCATCTCGTTGGTGATCTGCTGACCGTCGTTGCAGTAGATGAGGAGTTGCGCTTCCTCCGCGCCCGCGATGCGAAGCACGTCGAGCCGCGTGCCGTCGCCGTAATAGACCTTGCGGCCGAAGCGGCCAGAAAGCTCTATCTGCCCAGGTTTGCGGTCAATGAGCGTAACAGGAATGCCGCGCGCCGCGAGAAGCTGGTTCACCGTCTGGCCGAAGCGGCCGTAGCCGACGATGATCGCCGGGGCGTTCTCGGCCTTTTCGGGGCCTTCGGCATCGTGGTCTTCACTATCGTGCTCGACGAGCCTGTCGACGCCGGCGATGAGAAGCGGGGTGAGCGCCATTGAGACGGTGACGGCGGCGGCGAACAGGCTGGAGGCCTCGGAGGCAAGCAACAGCCCGCTTTCGGCCGCTGTCAGCACGACGAAAGCGAACTCGCCGCCCTGTGCAAGATGGACGCCGGTGAGCGCTGCATCGCGCCAGTTCGAGCCGAAAAGGCGCGTGAGAAGCGCGATCACGGTGAACTTCACGCCGATCAGGATGGTGACATAGAGCAGTATGCGCGCCGGCTCTTTCAGGATGATCGAAAGATCGAGCATCATGCCTACGGCCATGAAGAAAAGGCCAAGCAAAAGCCCCCGGAAGGGGTCGATGTCTGCCTCCACCTCGTGCCGGTAGGGGCTGTCGGCAAGCATCACACCCGCGATGAATGCGCCAAGGGCCATCGAAAGCCCGAAGCTTGCCATCAGGAAGGCGGAGCCGACGACCATCAGCAGCGCGCCGATGACGAACACCTCGCGCGTGCCCGTTTGCGCGATGAGGCGAAACAGCGGGTTCACGAGGAAGCGCCCGGCAAGCACGAGTGCACCGATCGCGACGAACGATTTCCAGACCAGCTCCCAGCCTTCGGGCGATTCGGAGACCGGCGTGCGGGAGAGCGCCGTCGTTACGATCAGCAGCGGAACGATCGCGAGGTCCTGCATCAGATGGATCGAGATGATGCGCTGACCGAGCGGCGTGTTGATCTTGCCCTGGTCGCGCAGGATCTGCACGTCGAGCGCGGTGGAGGACAGCGCGAGCGCGAGGCCGATGACGAGAGCGGCCTGCCAGGTGAATATGGTCGTGAGGAGCAGCGCCCCCGTGATCGCGAACCCGCAGAGCAGCACCTGCGCGCTGCCCAGCCCGAAAATGTCGTAGCGAAGATCCCACAGCCGCTTGGGGCGCAGTTCCAGGCCGATCACGAACAGCAGCAGCACCACGCCGAACTCGGCGAAGCCGAGTGTCGCTTCGGGATCGGTGACGAGGCCGAGCAGATGCGGCCCGATGATCATGCCCGCCACGAGATAGCCGAGCACCGCGCCGAGCTTCAGCCGGTGAAACAGCGGCACCACCGCGACCGCCGCCGCAAGATACACCACACCATCGCGAAGCAGGGTGGAATCACCGCCGACGGCCATCAGCGCGCGGCCCGATTTGCGGTGCGCGGGGAGGGGCGGTAGACGCAGGGGGAGCGAAACGGAGGCATCGGCACCGGTTATGAAGATCGACGAGGACAGCCCACAGGTACGCTTCCCGCCACCGTTCGTCTACGCCGGGATGCTGCTTCTGGGGCTCGGAATCGGGCGCCTGCTCGGCGATCCGCCGATCGGTCTCGACATCAGGGTCTCGAGCATCGCCGGCATGATTCTGGCCATCGCTGGACTCGGCCTCATCTTCGCGGCGCTGCTGCGATTCAGGAGGGCAGGCACGAATCCCGAACCGTGGCGGCAGACGACGGCATTCGTGGCGAGCGGCGTCTATCGCTGGACGCGGAACCCGATGTATCTCGGCATGGCGCTGATCTTCGCGGGGCTCGCGCTCATCTTCGACAGTCTCGCGACGCTCCTGCTGCTCCCCTTCGTGGTGATCCTGATCGACCGGCAGGTGATCGCGCGCGAAGAACGCTATCTCGAAGCGAAGTTCGGGGACGACTACCGCGCCTACAAGGACAAGGTCAGGCGCTGGCTGTGACGGTGGCGTCTTCGGCGGCGCTCGCGGCCGCATCGAAGGCGAGCAGGATCGAGGGATGGCGCGCCTTGTAGGCCTGCGCCGGGCGGAAGATTTCGAGGTCGGGCCAGCCTGCCGGGACGTCGCCTTCGGCCTTCAGAAACGCGGCGAGTGAGGTATGCGCGACGCGAAGGTCTGATGCGGACTTGCCGAGCACGCCCGCGCCGAGGATCGAGGCCGAGGCCTGCCCGAGCGCGCAGGCGCGCACCTCCTGGCCAAAGTCGATGATGTAGCCGGCGGTATCCAGAACGACGTCGGCGGTGACGCGGCTACCGCAGATCGGCGAGACCTTGCGGCTCGTGCCCTGCGGCGCGGCAAGGCGCGTCTCGTGCGGGATCGTCGCGGCGAGGCGCAGGATCGCGGTGTTGTAGAGCGGTTCGGACATCGCGGCTGATATAGGGCGGCGAGGCGCCGCTAGCCAGTCTCGCCGTCGTCTGCGCGGCCGTGGACAAAGCGGTCGACGTAGTCGTTGCCGCTGTTTTCAAGATCGGCGACCTTGCCTTCCCAGTGGATGCGGCCGTCCTTCAACATGGCGACGCGGTCGGCGATGCGGCGCGCGCTCGCCATGTCGTGCGTGATGGTGACGGCAGTGACGCCGAGATCGGTGACGAGGCTGCGGATCAGCCGGTTGATCGTGTCGGCGCGGATCGGATCAAGGCCTGTTGTGGGCTCGTCGAAGAAGATGATCTCCGGCTCCGCCGCGATGGCGCGGGCAAGCGCGACGCGCTTCTGCATGCCGCCTGAAAGCTCGGACGGCTTCAGGTCCGCGACCGGCGCATCTAGACCCACCTTCGCAAGCAGATCGACCGCCTTCGCGTGCATCGCCTTCGCGTTCGTCGCGCGGCCCCGCGTCAGCCCGATGGTGATGTTGCGCCACACGGGAAGCGAATCGAACAAAGCGCCGCCCTGGAACAACATGCCGATGCGGCTTCGCAGTTCCGTGCGGTCCGCGCGCGAGGCCGAGGCGAGATCGACGCCATCCAGCCGGATCGTGCCGCTGTCGGTGGGGAGGATGCCCAGAATGCATTTCAGCATCACGGATTTGCCGGTGCCGGAGCCGCCGATCACGACCAGCGATTCGCCGGGGGTGACCTTCAGATCGATATGATCGAGCACGACCTTCGGCCCGAACGTCTTTCGGACACCGACAAGTTCGATGCTGCCGCCGCGCATTTCCGCGCTCATGTGCCGAACACCAGCACGGTGATGATGAGGTTGGCGAGGAGGATCAGCACGAACGCGCTGACGACCGCGTTCGTCGTCGAACGGCCGACGCCCGCCGCGCCGCCCATGCTGCGGAAGCCGTGGTAGCAGCCCATGATCGCGATGATGAAACCGAACACCGCCGCCTTCACGAGGCTCGACGAGACGTCGTCCCACTCGAGGTACTGGCGCGTGGTGGCGAGGTAGGACGTAACGTTGAAGCCGAGGCGCTGCGTGCCGATCAGGAAGCCGCCCATCACGCCGAGCGCGTTCGAAACGAGCACGAGCAGCGGCAGCACGATCACGGCGGCGAAGAGGCGCGGCGCGATCAGATACTGGAATGGATCGGTCCTGAGCGTCGTCAGCGCGTCGATCTGCTCGGTAACGCGCATCGTGCCCAGTTCCGCCGCCATCGCCGAGGAGACGCGGCCCGCGACCATCAGCCCGCCGAGCACGGGGCCAAGCTCGCGCACGATGGCGATGACGGTGACGGCGGGCACGGTGCTTTCCGCGTTGAAGCGGCTGCCGCCGACGAAGATTTGCTGCGCCAGCGCTGCGCCGGTGAAAACGGCGGTGAGACCGACCACGGGGAGCGAAAACCAGCCGATGATCAGCATCTGTTCGAGGAGGCGGCCGAAATAATAAGGCGGACGCACGGCGGCGGCGAGCGCGCGCAGCGTGAAGAGTGCAACCCGGCCGATGCTGGCGAGTGCGCCGAGCGTGGCGCGGCCGGGGTGGGCAAAGAAGGCGACGACTGCGTTCATGTGTAAATGCGCTCATAGCGGGCGCCGAGCCCGGTCAGCAACTCATACTCTGAAAGCCCGGACTGTGCGGCGGCTTCGGCGAGGTTGTAGGCGATGTCCACCCAGTCGCCGGGGGCGACCGCCGGGCTGTCCGTGATATCGATGATGATCATGTCCATCGATATGCGCCCCACGACCGGCGCGCGCTTGCCGGCGACAACAGCCGCGCCGGTGTTTGAAAAGCCCCGCAGATACCCATCCGCATAGCCGACGTTGAGCACGGCGAGCCGGCTGTCGCGTGGGGTCGTCCATGTCGCGCCGTAACCGGAGATTTCGCCGGCAGGCACGTCGCGGCACTGAATGACGCGCGCGGAAGGAAACACGACCTGATGCAGCCCTGCGATGCCGCCGTACAGCCCGATACCGGGGCGGACGTGACCAAAGGTGTAGTCGCGCCCAAGGAAGATGCCTGCAGTGTTCGCAAGCGCGCCGCGGATGCCGAGCGCCATGACCACCGCTTCAAAGCGATCACGCTGCAGCCCGTTCAGCGGATGATCCGGCATGTCGGCGCAGGCGAGGTGGGAGTGAACGGTGTCCACATCCATCCCCGCGAACATCTCGGTGCAGAAGCCCCGCCAGTCGAAGCCGAGGCGGTTCATCCCGGTATCCACCATGATGTCGCAGCGCCGGCCCTGGCCATGCGCGCGCCACAGGGCCACCTGCTCCGGGCTGACGAGCACGGGGTCCGCGTCGATCGAGAGTGCGGCGGGAAGATCGGCGGCATCAACGCCGTGCAGTACCTTTACGCGAAGGTCCGGAGGGTGGCCTTCGAGCGTCGCCGCCTCCTGCCAGTTGGAGACGTAGACCGTTCTGCAGCCTTCCGCATAGAGCCGGTTCGTCACGGCCTTTGCACCGAGGCCGTAGCCGTTTGCCTTTACCGCCGCGCCGGTATCTACGCCGGAAAGAGCGCGAAGTTGTCGCCAGTTGGCTGCAAGTGCGTCGAGATCGATGCGGAGGCGGAGGGGAGACGGCGGGATCATATGTGAGGACGGATAGCCGTGCGGCCCCTGATGCGCAAATGCCTGTTGGGGGTTGGCGGGCACCTCCTTTCCCCGACCCTGTGCCTGGCAGGGAGAGGGAGTTGTGTTTCGTGTGGGTGATCGATATGTTCTTTTTATGTTCTTGATCTCGGGTGGTGAATGGCGCGGCTGAAAACCCAGTTTGTCTGTCAGGCGTGCGGCGCGGTGAGCCCGCGTTGGGCGGGGCAGTGCGGCGAGTGCAAGGAGTGGAACAGCATCGTGGAGGATGCGGGCGCGGTGGTGACGCCGTTCTCGGCGAAGCAGTCGCTATCGCGCGGCGGTGCAGCGTTTCGCCTGCAATCGCTCGATGAAGATACGCCGTTGCCGCCGCGGCTGCCCACCGGGATCGCCGAGCTTGACCGCACGCTTGGCGGCGGTGTGGTGCCGGGCAGCGCGATCCTGATCGGTGGCGATCCGGGCATCGGCAAATCGACGCTGCTGCTGCAGGTCGCGGGCAAGATGGCGCTGGCCGGCAAGCGAATCGTCTATCTGTCCGGCGAGGAGGCCGCCGATCAGGTGCGGCTGCGCGCGCAGCGGCTTGGGCTCGGCAAGGCGGACGTGGCGCTCGCCAGCGTGACCTCGGTGCGCGACATCCTGACGACGCTTGCCGAAAACCCGGTGCCCGACCTGCTGGTGATCGATTCGATCCAGACCATGCATTCAGACATGCTGGAGGGAGCGCCCGGCACGGTGAGCCAGGTGCGCGCCGCCGCGCAGGAGCTGATCCGCTATGCGAAGTCCGAAGGGGCCGCGGTGGTTCTTGTCGGGCACGTGACCAAGGACGGGCAGATCGCCGGGCCGCGCGTGCTCGAACACATGGTCGATACCGTGCTCTATTTCGAAGGCGAACGTTCGCACCAGTACCGTATCCTCCGCGCCGTGAAGAACCGCTTCGGCGGTACCGACGAGATCGGCGTGTTCGCAATGGGAACGTTCGGGCTGGAAGAGGTTTCGAACCCGTCGTCGCTGTTCCTCACGCAGCGCGAGGCGCCGGTGCCGGGATCGGTGGTGTTCCCCGCGATCGAGGGCACGCGGCCGGTGATGGTGGAGGTGCAGGCGCTCGTCGTGCGTCTGCCTTCGGGCGCGACACCGCGCCGCGCGGTTGTAGGCTGGGATTCGGGGCGGCTTGCGATGATCCTCGCGGTGCTGGAGGCGCGCTGCGGGCTCAACTTCTCGACCTGCGAGGTCTATCTCAACATCGCGGGCGGCCTGCGCATCTCGGACCCTGCGGCGGACCTCGCGGTCGCTGCCGCGCTTGCCTCGGCGATGGCGGAGCGACCGATCCGGCTCGATACGGTGGCGCTCGGCGAAATCGCGCTTTCGGGCGAGGTTCGCGCCGCGCCGCACCTCGGACTCCGCCTCAAGGAAGCGCAGAAGCTCGGCTTCGAGCGCGCCTTCCTGCCGGGCGGCGCGACCGCGAAGGGAGACGGCGTGCCCAATGGTATGAAAGCCACAGGCTTCAAACATTTGTCGGGGCTTGTTGACCACCTCTGCGGCTCGGATTAGGGCCGCGAAATATGGACATGACCGGGTTCGACATCGTCGTTCTGCTCATCGTGGGCGCGCTTGCCGTGCTCGGCGCGATCCGGGGGTTCGTTACCGAGATTCTCACCCTGCTCGCATGGGTCGCGGCGGTCGTCGCGCTCAAGATCTTCTACCCGGCGGGCAAGCTCATTGCGGCGGGCATGGTCGGCAGCGAGGTCGCGGCGGCGGCGATCGCCTTCGTCGTCATCTTCTTCGGCACCTTCTTCCTGTTCCGCCTTGTCGGGCGGTTGCTCGGCGATCGCACCAAGCGTTCGGTGATCGGGCCGATCGACCGCGTGCTCGGGCTCGGCTTCGGGGCGGTGAAGGGGCTCATCGTCGTCAGCCTCGTGTTCCTCGTCGTCACGCGCGGTCACGCGCTCATCTGGGGCGGGAACGAGAAACTGCCGGAATGGCTGATCGCCGCGAAGACGGAGCCATTGCTCGACATCACCAGCCGCGCGATCATCGACTATGCCGAAGACCGGCAGGAAGGGCTCGGGCTTGGTGACGACAGGCCGCGCGCGGCGCCCGAGGATCAGCACTACAGCGATACGAGCGGCGGCGAGGGCTACACGCACGAAGAGCGCGACGCGCTTGACGATCTGCTGGACGATTCGAGCGGCACCGAGATTTAGCCGGAGTTTCCTTCGCGGCGGATTCGCGCTAGGGGCGCGACCATGACCGAAATCCGCCTTTACAACACGCTGACGCGCCAGAAGGACGTCCTCACGCCCGCCGACAAGAACCGGGTGACGATGTATGTGTGCGGCCCCACGGTCTATAACCGCGCGCACATCGGCAACGCCCGGCCCGCCGTGGTGTTCGACGTGCTGTTCCGGCTGCTCCGCCACACCTATGGCGAGAACGCCGTGCACTACGCGCGGAACTTCACCGACATCGACGACAAGATCATGGCCGCCGCAGAGGCCGAGGGCGTGCCGATTGAGACGATCACGAAGCGCTACGAGGATTTCTACCGCGCCGACATGGGCGCGCTCGGCGTGCTGCGCCCGACGTATGAACCGCGCGCGACGGAGCATGTGCAGCAGATGGTCGCGATGATCGCGGCACTGATCGAGAAGGGTGCGGCCTATGCCGCCGATGGCCATGCGCTGTTCGACATCACGAAAGATGCCGCCTACGGCACGCTGTCGCGCCGCCCGATGGATGAGATGATCGCGGGCGCGCGTGTGGAAGTGGCGCCCTACAAGAAGAACCCCGGCGATTTCGTGCTCTGGAAGCCGAGCGTGGCGGGCCAGCCGGGCTGGGACTCTCCCTGGGGTCGCGGGCGCCCGGGCTGGCACATTGAATGCTCGGCGATGATCGAGGCGCACCTCGGCACCACGATCGACATCCACGCCGGCGGCCTCGACCTCCAGTTCCCGCACCACGAAAACGAATGCGCACAAAGCCGCTGCGCCCACGACGGCGCGCCGCTCGCGAACATCTGGATGCACAACGGCTTCCTCTCGATGGACAAGGAGAAGATGTCGAAGTCGCTCGGCAATGTGGTGACGGTGGGTGAGCTTCTGGAGCAGCGCCACAAGGGTGAGACGCTGCGGTTAGCGTTGCTGATGGCGCACTATCGACAGCCACTGGATTGGAATGAGCGGCTTATCGAGCAGGCGAAGGCGATGCTGGATCGCTGGTATCGCTTGTTGGAAGATGAACAGGTTGACGCCGTTGGCGATGTTGAAATTGAAGCAGTGCTAGCCGACGACCTCAACACTCCGGCCGCTATTGCCATTTTGTCCGAGTTTGCGAACAGCCGCAAACTTGAACGCCTCTGGCGAGGCGCTCGTATGCTCGGGATACTTTCGCATTCCCCGGATGCATGGTTTGGTCGGGTTCGACCTGAACCAATGGTCGTGGAAACCAGCATGGGCTCCGTCGAGCTGTCATCTGGTGACGAGATCGAAATGCGGATAGATGCCCGCGCCGCGGCCAAGGCTGCGAAGAACTGGGCCGAGGCCGACCGAATCCGCGATCAGCTGAAAGCGGAGGGCATCCTGCTTGAGGACAAGCCGGACGGGACGACGGTCTGGCGGCGCGCGTAGGCGCGGCGGTCAGTAGATCGCCGCGACCTCGCGGACGATCATGATGCCGAGCGCCACCCATGAAAGTGCGAAAAGCGCGAAGCGGATCATCACGCGGTTGATGGTCGCCTGCACCAGCGAATGGAGCGCGCGCAGGATCACGTAGGCCCATGCCGCGAGCACGTGCCACTGGTCGGCGTGGCCGAGGAGCACGATGGCGATGACCATCGCGTAGAAGAGCGTCGGCGCCTCGAAGAGGTGGTTGTAGTTGTCGGCCACCCGCCGCGCCTCGCTCGGGAGCGTGTTCAGCGACCCCGGATGCTGCGCCGATTGCGGATCGATCTTCGCTTGGTTCATCGCGGGAATCCGGGTGGCGTACATCCACACAAACATCACCAGATTGAGCAGACCCATCGCGACGATGGTCTGCAGCATCGAGATCACGTTGCTGTTCAAGGTCATGGGCATCCTCCCCCTGTTGGTTCCTAAGCACGGAACCTGCGCCTTCGGCCGCCCGAGCGCAACCCTCACGGTCGACAGGGAGATTCCGTCCCGATATGGTCCGCCCATGCGTGAAAAAGAGCTTCGGCTGGCCCTCGTTTGCTACGGCGGCATCAGCCTTGCCGTTTATATGCATGGCATTACGCAGGAGATCTGGAAGCTGCTGCGTGCCAGCCGCAGCTGGCATGATTCCGATCCGGAGCTGCCGGGCGGCGACACCGAACCCGTGTATCACGACCTCCTCGACGCGATCGGGCAGCATGTCCGCCTGCGCGTGCTTGTCGACATTGTGGCGGGCGCGTCGGCGGGCGGCATCAATGGCATCTTCCTCGCGCAGGCGATCTCGACCGGGCAGAGCCTCGCGCCGCTCGCCGACCTCTGGCTCGACAAGGCCGACGCCGACGAGCTTCTCGATCCCGAGGCCGTGCCGAAATCGCGCTGGAGCAAGTTCTACGCGCGGCCGCTGCTCTGGATGGCGCGCGGGCAGATCGATCCCCTGGACGAGATCGTCGAGAAGGGTGCGCGCGAGGAGCTACGCATCAAGGTTTCGCGCTTCATCCGCTCGCGCTGGTTCGAGCCGCCGTTTTCGGGTGAGCACTTCACCGAGCTGCTGATGGGCGCGTTCGAGGCGATGGCGGAGACGAAGGCGGCCTCGCCGCTGCTGCCACCCGGCCAGCCGCTCGACCTCTTCGTCACCGTCACCGACTATCACGGCTACCCGGAACGCCTGCGCCTCCACAGCCCTGAAGAGGTGATGGAGGTGGAGCACCGGAAACTCATCACCTTCCGCGATTCAAGCGAGCGCGGGGCGGAGCGGAAGCTCGCCGACATCCCTTCGCTCACCTTCGCGGCGCGGGCGACGGCGTCGTTCCCCGGGGCCTTCCCGCCCTTCCAGCCGAGCGAACTCGACCGCGTGCTGGCAAAGGACAGCAAGCCCTGGCCGGAGCGCACGGCCTTCCTGTCGCGTGTGTTCCCGCACCGCGCAACGAGCGGCCTCGATCCGTCCCACGCGGTGCTGCTCGATGGCAGTATCCTCAACAACGCGCCATTTGCGCCGGCGATTGCAGCGCTTCGCCAGCGCCCGGCGCACCGCGAGATCGACCGGCGCTTCGTTTACATCGATCCCAAGCCCGGCATCCGCAGCATCGGCACGCGTACTGACGCTTCGAAGCCGCCGGGCTTCTTCTCGACGATCCTGCGTTCGCTCTCCGACATTCCGCGCGAGCAGCCGATCCGCGACGATCTCGATCATCTCGCCGGCCTGTCCTCACGCGTGCGCCGCCTTACACACGTCGTCGAGGGCATACGCGCCACTGTCGACGAAGCAATTGAGGACGCGATCGGTCGCCGCCAACTTCGCGCCAAGATCTCACCCGCCAAGCTCCAGCAGTGGCGCGCGCAGGCGAATGCCGAGGCGGTGCTGCGCGCGGGTTTCACCTACCCATCGTATGCCCACCTGAAGCTCAGCCAGATCGTCGAGGAGATGGCGCGGCTGTTCGCCGACCTCGGCGGGCACGAGCGCGATGTGGCGGAGCGCGTCCGCAAGGAGGTCTGGCGGCACGTCCGGCGCAGCGGCATGGACCGGGTGACGAAAACGACGCGCCCGAAGGACGCCGACGCGGACCTCTTCGTACAGTTCCTGCGCCGCTACGACCTCGGCTTTCGGGTCCGGCGGCTGCGCTTCATCGTTCGCCGTGTCAACGAATGGGGCGATGCAGGCGGTTCGGAAGAGTTGCAGAAGGCCGAAGCGCTCAAGGCCTCGCTTTATGAACTGCTCGCACCCTATCTCGATCGGCGCCGCCTCGCCTTCTATGGCCCCTGGGTTCGTGACCCCGCCGCCTCTGCGAACGAAGACGCGGTGGCGGTGATCGAAGCCTATGGGGAGGCGCTCGGGCTCACCGATTTCGACGCGCTCGGCGACGCGCGGCTTGCCGCGATCATCACGGACTGCACGGCGCCGGACCTCCGCGCCCAAATCCTGAAGGCCTATCTCGGCTTTCCCTTCTACGACATCGCCACCTTTCCGCTGCTCCAGGGCGAGGGACTCGACGAGTTCGACGAGATCAAGGTCGACCGCATTTCGCCGGACGACGCGCGCGCGATCCGTGAAGGCGGTGCGCTTGCGACATTGAAAGGCATCAAGTTCAACAGCTTCGGCGCGTTCTTTAGCCGCGCCTATCGGGAAAACGACTACCTCTGGGGCCGCCTGCACGGAGTAGACCGGGTGATTGACATCGTCGTGTCGGCGCTTCCCGAAGGCAAACGCCTCGACGCGGGGTTCGTGACCAGCATCAAGAAACGCGCCTTTCATGCCATTCTTGATGCCGAGGAGGCGCGGCTTACGGCTGTGCCCGACCTTATCGAGGAACTGCGCAAAGAAATCGGGTGAGGGCAGAGCTGTGGGTTATCCACAGATAACAACACAGAGTCGCCCCGACGTATATTTCGCCGATGGACTTGCGACGCGGCCTGCAATCTCCTGTATAGTGCCTCCATGCTGACACCACTCCGCGCCGTACCGGCTCCTGCCGCTGACTCGCCGACTCTCCCGCATAACCTGGATGCGGAGGCGGCGCTGCTCGGCGCGATGATGATCGACAACCGGCTTGCCGAGGACGTGCAGCTGAAGCTGCGCCCCGAACATTTCTTCGAGCCGGTGCACGGTGAGATTTACGCCGCGATCCTGAAGCTCGTGGACCGCGCCATGCTCGCAACGCCGGTGACGCTGCGGCCGATGTTCGCCGATCACCCTGCGCTCGCCGAGCTCGGCGGCCCTGCGTACCTCGCGCAGCTTACCGAGCAATCCGCGGCGTTGATCGCCGCGAAGGACTTCGCGGCGCAAATCTACGACCTCGCACTGCTGCGTGAACTCGTGCGCGTCGGACGCGAGATGGTGGTGAGCGCGTCTGACACTTCGCAGGACGTGAACCCGCACGATCAGATTCAGCAGGCCGAACTTGCGCTCTACAAGGTCGCCGAGGAGGGCGAGGTCTCGAACTCGGTGAAGAGCTTCGCTCAGTCCGCGACGCTCGCCGTGCAGATGGCCGAGCGCGCCAAGCAGTCCGGCGGACATCTTTCGGGTATCACCACGGGTCTCAATGCGCTCAACACCAAGATCGGCGGACTTCATCGTTCCGACCTCATCATCCTTGCCGGGCGTCCCGCGATGGGCAAGACCGCGCTTGCCACCAATATCGCCTTCTCGGCCGCCGAACGCCTGATGAAGGATCGCGCCGATCAGATCGACAAGACGAGCGGCGCGGGTGTCGCTTTCTTCAGCCTCGAAATGTCGGCGGATCAGCTGGCGACGCGTATCCTTGCCGAGCAGGCGCGGATCAGCTCCGAAGACCTTCGCATGGGCAAGATCAATCAGGCGCAGTTCCGCGATCTCGTCCGTGCGTCCGCAGCGCTGCAGGATTTGCCGCTCTACATCGACGATACGCCCGGTCTCACCATCGCAGCGATGCGTTCGCGTGCGCGTCGGTTGAAGCGGCAGAAGGGCGTCGGCCTCATCGTGGTTGACTATCTTCAGCTTCTGCAGGGCAGCAGCCGGCAGTCAAACGAAAATCGCGTGAACGAAATCTCGGAAATCACGCGCGGCCTGAAAACGCTCGCCAAGGAGCTGAACGTGCCGGTGATTGCACTGTCGCAGCTCTCACGTGCCGTCGAGCAGCGCGAGGACAAGCGGCCCCAACTTGCCGATCTTCGCGAATCCGGCACCATCGAGCAGGATGCCGACATCGTACTCTTCGTCTACCGCGACGAATATTACCACGCCCAGAAAAAGCCCGAGGACGGCACCGAGAAGTTCGAGAAATGGATGGAGCGCGGTATCACCATCCGTGGTCGCGCCGAGGTGATCGTGGCCAAGCAGCGTCACGGCTCCACCGGCATCGTGGATTTGCATTTCGAAGCAATCCACACGCGTTTCAGCGATCTTGCCGACGATGCGCACCTTCCGGAACGCGATTACGAATAAGCCGCTACTTCGCCTTCAGATATTGCGGCTTCACGAGCGCGCGGACCGCATCCGTCATCGGCACCTCGATCTGGAAATCGCCCTCGGCATATGGCCCCGCCACGTAGGGTCCGAGCAGGATGCGGAAACCCGAAATATCCTGTCCCGGCCATGATACCAGCGCCACCGGCTGATCTCCGATCGGCGGGCAATCGTCGAACATGTCGTTCTCGATCGCGCCGCGCCGCGAGACGCGCTCCGCATCGAGCGCGGTGCAATAGGCAGGGGTGAGCAGCTTCTCTGCAGCGGTCCAGTCAATGAAGAGATCGCTGAAGCTGATCTCGCGGCGCTCGATCTTCTCCCAGTATTTCACCGCGAAGCCGTGGTTCGGATGCGCGCCGCCCGTATACATCGAGATGTCGGCGCGAACGTTCAGCAGGGCAGGTGTGTCGGCGGCGACCGTCCAGTCCTGCACGAAGAAATGCGATATCTTCGGCGCGTCCGCCGGCCGCAGCTTCATATCTTCCACCGCGCCTGCCTGCATCTCCTCCGCGCTTGCAAGCGCCTGCGCGCGCAGAGCCGAAAGCATCGGCGGCGCCTCTGCAAGTTCCGGCGGCGCACGCCACAGGAAATCGAGTTCGGCTGTCTCGCGCTTCACGAGCAGATCGGTTGCCGGAATTGGCGCTGCTGCTCCGACAGACGGTGTGCTGTTCGTCTCGGCGGCGACGGTGTTTGTTTTTTCGGCTTCCCTCGCATCGCACGCCGCCAGCATGAGCGTTGCCACAATCATTACGCAAGCGCGCTTCATATCGCTTTCTCCGCTCCGATCTCCGGCGGCAGCTTACCGGCCGATTTCGCGGGGGGCAATTGCGCTCGCCTAGTGCAGATTCACCTCGGCAACCTTGTCCTTGTAGGCTTTCTTCGGATCGATTCCGAGGAGAAGCTTCACGCCGGCAAAAAGGCTGTTCTCGTTCAACCAGATTTCCGCGTGTTCGGCGTCGAGCCTTAGCAGCGCGAGCTTCGGGTCGGTTTTTCCGCCTTCGTACCATGCGGCGATGAATGGATTCCACAAGCGTTCGATAACGGCCTGATCGTTATCCATCCACAGCGTGCCGTGAACCGTGGCGAAGAGGTCGTGATCCTTGGCAGCGAATGTCGCGATCGCGCGCTGCCCATCATCCAGCGCCTGAACAATCCCGTTATCGCGGGCCGTGAAGAACCAGATCGGCCCGCGACCTTCCTCCTCCACCATTGCCGTCATGGGACGCGTATGACCGTCCTCGACGCCATCGAGTCCAAGCATCATCGTTCGGTCTGACTTCAGTGCTTTCCAGAAGCGGGTTTCCATTTCGGCTTCGTTCGCCATGTCGAATTCTCCCTTGTGTAGGAAGGAAACAGTTGCCGCCCTTAGCGGTTCCGACATGCGCTGGATCGTTTTCGTTATTCGGCGGCCTCGGAGAGGTCGTCGGCTTCCGTCTGCTGGCGCATCCACATTTCCGCGTAGAGGCCGTTTGTCGCGAGCAGGCCGTCGTGGCGGCCCCGTTCGACGATGCGGCCCTTGTCCATGACGAGGATCTCGTCGGCATCGACGATCGTCGACAGCCGGTGGGCGATGACGAGCGTCGTGCGGCGCGCCGACACAGTCGAGAGCGCATCCTGTATCGCTGCCTCGGTGCGACTGTCGAGCGCGCTCGTCGCTTCGTCGAGGATCAGGATCGGCGGGTCTTTCAGGATCGTGCGCGCGATCGCGACGCGCTGCTTCTCGCCGCCCGAGAGCTTGAGGCCGCGTTCGCCGACGACTGTGTCGTAGCCTTGCGGCAGCGAGACGATGAAGTCGTGGATCTGCGCTTGCCGCGCGGCCGCCTCGATTTCCGTCTGTGTTGCGCCTGCGCGGCCGTAGCCGATGTTGTAGCCGATCGTGTCGTTGAACAGCACCGTGTCCTGCGGAACGATGCCGATGGCGGCGCGAACGCTCGCCTGCGTCACCGTGCGGATATCCTGACCGTCGATGGTCACGCGGCCCGCCTGGATATCGTAGAAGCGGTAGAGGATGCGGGAGAGCGTCGACTTGCCGGCGCCGGATTCGCCGACGATGGCGACAGTGTCGCCGGGGGGGATTTCGAAGCTGACGCCGTGCAGGATCTGGCGTTCGGGATCATAGCCGAAATCGACATTCTCGAAACGCACCGCGCCGACGCTGACCGCAAGTGGCGGGGCGCCGGGCGCGTCGGCGATCTCGGGCACGGTGTCGAGCAGGCCGAACATCGCCTCCATGTCGATCAGGCCCTGCTTAATCTCGCGGTAAACCCAGCCGAGCATGTCCAGCGGACGGAAGAGCTGCATGAGCAGCGTGTTCACCAGCACCACGTCGCCGACGGTAAATTTGCCCTGGCTCCAGCCCCACACCGTGTAGGCCATGGCGCCCGCCATCATGATGTTTGTAATCAGCGACTGGCCGATGTTGAGCGCGGCGAGCGAATTCTCGCTCTTGATCGCGGCGCTCGCGTAGCTCTGGAGCGACTGGCTGTAACGCTGCCGTTCCAACGCTTCGGCGCTGTAGTATTTCACCGTTTCGTAGTTGAGCAGCGAATCGACGGCGCGCTGCGTGGTGCGGTTGTCGGTATCGACCATGCGGCGGCGAAGCTCGCTGCGCCATTCGGTGACGCGGCGGGTGAACCAGATGTAGAGCGCGACGATGACGAGCGTCGCCGCGACGATCTCGAAGCCCATCTTGATCTGGAAGATCACGCAGACGGCGGTCAGTTCGAGGATCGTGGGCGCGATGTTGAAGGCGAGGAAATAGAGCATCGTGTCGACGCTCTTGGTGCCGCGCTCGATGATGCGGGTGAGCGCGCCGGTGCGGCGTTCGAGGTGGAAGCGCAGCGAAAGGTCGTGGATGCGGGTGAAGACCTCGCCGGCGAGGTCGGCGCCGGCGGTCTGGCCGACACGCTCGAAAATGACGTTGCGGATGTTGTCGAACAATACACCGCCGAACCGTGCGGCGGCATAGGCGAAGACGAGGCCGACGCCGAGCAGGAAGCCCTGGTTCGTGGGCGTCGCCATCGAATCGATCACGCCCTTGTATGCGAAGGGCATGATCAGCATCGTCGCCTTGGCAATCAGGACGAGGATGAGCGCGGAGACGACGCGCAGCTTGAGGCCCGGCTTGTCGGCGGGCCACAGGTAGGGGAGGAAGCGGCGCAGCGGGTGCTGCTGCGAGGTGGTCGTCATGCCCTGTAGATAAGCGTTCAGGCCGGCGCCTTCCAGCAGGTGCTGACGTGATCGTTCACGAGGCCGACCGCCTGCATGTACGCGTAGATGATGGTCGAGCCGACGAAGTTCATGCCCGCCTTCTTGAGCGCCTTCGAAATGGCGTCGCTGAGCGGGGTGGAGGCGGGGACGTCCTTGAAGCTTTTGGGGCGGTTCACGAGCTGCTTTCCGTCCACGAAGGCCCAGAGCCACGCATCGAAGCTGCCATGCTCGCGCTGCATATCGAGGAATACGGCGGCGTTTCGGCGCGCGGACCAGACCTTCAGACGGTTGCGGACGATGTTGCCCGTCGCCAGTACCTGCTCAAGGTCGTCGTCCGTCATCGCGGCGACGCGGACGGGGTCGAAATCGTGGAAGGCGGCGCGGTAGCCGTCGCGCTTTTTCAGAACGGTTTCCCAGCTGAGCCCGGCCTGCGCACCTTCGAGGATGAGCATCTCGAACAGCTTGCGGTCGTTGTGGACGGGAACGCCCCACTCGTCGTCGTGGTATGCGGCGTAGAATTCCTTGCCGGGACTATTGCCGAAACAGCGGGGTTTCGCGCTCATGCTAGTCGAACAGGCTGGAAACCGAGGACTCGTCGGCGATGCGGCGGACGGCCTCGCCGAGCAGCGGTGCGATCGTGAGCTGGCGCAGCTTCTTCGCGTTCGCGATCTCGGGGCGTGAGATCGAGTCGGTGATGACAAGTTCCATCAGCTCCGAACCTTCGACGCGGGCGACGGCGCCGCCTGAAAGTACGCCGTGCGTACAGTAAGCGACAACGGCCTTAGCACCCGCGGCACGGAGCGCGGCAGCTGCGTTGCAGAGCGTGCCCGCCGAATCGACGATGTCGTCGACGAGGATGCAGAAGCGGCCTTCGACGTCGCCGATGATGTTCATGACTTCGGATTCGCCGGCGCGCTCGCGGCGTTTGTCGACGATGGCGAGCGGGGCGTTGTCGAGCCGCTTGGCGAGCGCGCGGGCGCGCACCACGCCGCCGACGTCGGGCGAGACGACCATCATGTTTTCCGAGCCGTAACGGGCGAGGATGTCGTCGCTCATCACCGGGGCGGCGTAGAGGTTGTCGGTCGGGATATCGAAGAAACCCTGAATCTGCCCGGCGTGGAGATCGACCGAGAGCACGCGGTTGGCACCCGCAACGGTGATGAGGTTGGCGACGAGCTTCGCCGAAATCGGCGTGCGCGGGCCGGGCTTCCGGTCCTGCCGGGCGTAGCCGAAGTAGGGGACGACGGCGGTGATGCGCTTGGCGCTCGCGCGTTTCAGCGCGTCGATGCAGATGAGAAGTTCCATCAGGTTGTCGTTCGCCGGAAAGGCTGTGGACTGGACGACGAACACGTCCTCGCCGCGCACATTCTCGTGGATTTCCACGAACACTTCCTCGTCGGCGAAGCGGCGGACGCTCGCCTGCGTCAGCGGCATGTCGAGGTAACGGGCGATATCGCCCGCGAGCTGAAGGTTGCTGTTGCCCGCAAGCAGCTTCATGGCGCGCGAATCCCTGTTTTTGTGGCGGTGACGAGTCGGTCGGTTCACTAGCGGCCACAGGCGGCGCGGGCAACGCCTATGACATCTGTGTTGCAGTCGGGGTCAGGCGGGAAGACCGATCAGCGCGATCTGCCGCCCGTAGTCGGCCTCTCCCCGGTGCGTCGCGCGGCGGAAGCTAAAGTAGGCCTCCGTGTTCGCATACGTGTCCTCGCCCAGCAGCTGAACGCGCCCGATGCCCGACGCCGCGAGCCTTGCGCCCACGTAGGCCTCAAGGTCGAACTGGTGGTGCCCGGCGCGGCCATCGAGGAAGAAACGCTCGTTTTCCGGGTCTGCTTCGCAGAAACGATGGAAGAAGGCCTCGTCCACTTCATAGGACGCGCGGGCGATGCAGGGGCCGACGGCGGCGGCGATACGCTCGCGGCGAGCGCCGAGCGTTTCCATCGCCGCGACAACGCTGTCGGTGACGCCGCCGAGCGCGCCCTTCCAACCCGCGTGCGCCGCGCCGACGACGCCCGCGTCGCGGTCCGCAAGCAGCACGGGCGCGCAGTCCGCCGTGAGGATGCCGAGCAGCAGGCCAGGCGTCGCGGTCGCGAGCGCATCGGCGTGCGGGCGGGCATCATCCGGGTATGGTGCGGTCACGGCGATGGTGTCTGGGCTGTGGACCTGATGCAGCGTCACGAGCTTCGCGCCCGGCAACACGGCCTCCACCGCACGGCGGCGGTTTTCGGCAATGGCAGTGCGGTCGTCCTGCGACCCGAGCCCGACGTTGAGCCCCGCGACGATGCCTTCGGAAACGCCGCCCCGCCGCCCGAGGAAGCCGTGGGGGACGCCGTCCAGCGCGCCGGCATGAAGGACGGGAACGCTCATGGGCGCAGCACCTTGCGATAGATGAAATCGTGATCGGCCTGCTCGCCCACCATGAAGCGGTGGTCGCCGACCTTCTCGAAGCCGTAGTTCTCGTAGACCTTCTGCGCCCGGTAGTTTTCGGACCAGACGGTGAGGTACATGTCCTGCCAGCCGCCCATGTTCGCCCATTCGAGCGCCCAAGCCATCATCGGCTGCGCGATGCCGCGCCCGTGCCATGCCTTCAGGATATAGAGCTGGCGCAGTTCGCACTTGCTGCGCCCGTCGTCCTCCACGGGAAGGTAGGGCGGACCGACCTTGCAATAGGCCACCATCTTCCCGTCGGCTTCGGCGATCCGAAACGCGTAAGCCGGGTCCGCGAATTCCACGGGCATTCCCTCGGGGCCGAATACGGTGACGAGGAAGTGATCGAGGTCGTGTTTCGCGTAGAGGTGGCCGAACGTCTCGATGAACGTCTGGCGGCTGAGTTCGCACAGCACGGGCAGATCCGCTGCGGTGGGTGCGCGGAAAACAATGTCGCTCATGCGCCGAAGCCTGCAGGCTCAGGCCAATCCTTGTGCGTCAGTGCAAGCACCTTGAACAGGCTCCCCATCGTTTGCGGCAAGGTCAGTCGCCGCATTGCGCCCGCTATAGCATGGCGGGCTTCCGGGTCGAGGCTGCGCGAGAGACGCTCGGCGCGCGCTTCGATGCCGAGTGCGACCAGGAAGGGGCCCTGCAGTGCTAGCGGCGAAATATGGACGCCTGCCGCGCGTGCTGTCTCGGCAAGCGCTGTGAAATCCACATGCGCGGTGAGGTCATGTTCGCCTGGCGCTGCAAGCGGATCGGCGGCGGCATGGGCCGCAAGCGCCTGCAGGGAATCGCCCTCGGCGGGGCCTTCATAGCCGTAGTCGATAAGGAGTGCTGCACCACCTTCCGCCGCGATCCGGGCGGCGAGGGCGCCGGCATAATCAGCGCGCGCGGGCGCGATTTCGCGGATTGCATCGCCTTCGGGCGTAAAGACGAAGGCCTCCTCCGAAACACCGATGCGCCGTTCCTGCCATTCGCCATCCACGCGCACCTCCTGCCGGATGGGGAGGGCGTCGAAGAACTCGTTGGCGACGACGAGGAGGGGCGCGCCTTGCGGCACCTCGGCGAGATCATTGTGCCACTCGGCTGCCGGGACGCGCTGCGCCTGCGCCGCGCGCAGCGTGGGGCTCGTTTCCACGAAATGGACGCGGATCGCGTCGGCGAAGGCGGGGAGCGCGCGGGCGGCGCGCAGCAGGTCCGCCATGAGCGTGCCGCGTCCGGGGCCGAGTTCGACGAGGTTCACGCGCGCTGGTCGCCCGGCGCGGTCCCAGAGGTCCGCCATCCAGAGGCCGATGATCTCGCCGAACATCTGGCTGATTTCGGGCGCGGTCGTGAAATCGCCGCCGCGCCCGAAGGGATCGCGCCCGGCGTAATAGGCCGCGACGCATTCCGCCATGTAGCGATCGACGCCGATCGGGCCGCGCGCTTCGATCTCCGCGGCGAGCTTGCGCCCGAGCGGGGTCATTTGGCGAGCGCTCGCCTGCCCGCCGTCGCGACGAAGTAGGCACCGGCGACGATCATCGTGGTGGACAGCGTCTGGCCCATGGTGAGACCCCACGACAGCGTGCCGAGCTGCACGTCGGGCTCGCGGAAATATTCAACGACGAAGCGGAACACGCCGTAGCCCAGCATGAACGCGCCGACGAGAAGCCCGGGCTTGTAACGGGCGTCCGTCTTCCAGAAGAGATACCAGAGGATCGCGAACAGCACGATGCCTTCAAGCCCCGCCTCGTAGAGCTGGCTCGGGTGGCGGAGCACGTCGCCGCCGGTGGGGAACTTCATCGCCCACGGCACGTCCGTCGCGCGGCCCCAAAGCTCGCCGTTGATGAAGTTGGCGATGCGCCCGAAGAACAGGCCGAACGGGATGGTGCATGCGATATAATCGTGCACGCGCAGCCAGCTCAGCTTCTGCTGCCATGTGTAGATAAGGAGTGCGATCGACACGCCCGCCGCGCCGCCGTGGAACGACATGCCGCCTTCCCACAGCTTGAACACGTCGGAGATATGGCCTTCGGGGCCAAAGAAGCGCTCGAAATCGTAGAACAGAACATAGCCGACACGGCCGCCGAGGATGATGCCGAGCGTTACCCACGTGACGAGGTCGTCGGCGTGGCGGCGTGCCATCGGCGCCCCCGGTTTTGCCAGCATCTTCAGCAGATACCACCACGCGACGATGATGCCGCCGATATAGGCGAGGCTGTACCAGCGGATCGGGAGGCTGGTTTCGGTGAAGGGCAGGGGAATGCGGAACCAGACCGGATCGATGCTGGGGTAAGTAAGCGCGGCCTCGATTGCGAACATACGGCTGTCTGCCCTCAAAAACGACGGGATTGCCCCTGTGGACGC
>TARA_R110000782_G_scaffold211555_10_pt1 | contig 91229 bp, 90 predicted proteins | sample TARA_R110000782 | Tara Oceans TARA_R110000782 (sample SAMEA4397859) | marine metagenome | biome: Polar Biome; feature: [SRF] surface water layer (ENVO:00010504); material: water (ENVO:00002006), including particulate matter (ENVO:01000060) such as... | depth 5 m | reverse complement strand
AGGTAATTTTACAAAAATATGAAGATCGTATTATATCTTTAACACGACCTTAACACAACTCTTATCTAATACACACAGGCAGCCAATAATCGTCGGAATTTGGCATATGCCGAAACCTAGCAGCATGGCGATTACCGAGAGTATGGAGTTAATGAGATATATCTGTTAAGGCATAAAACAAAAGAAGGTTCTGACTCACAAGGTGGTATGATTATGTCACGGCCGGAAATCGGATTGGCATTGGGTAGCGGTGTTGCGCGCGGCATGGCCCATATCGGTGTTCTTCGTCGACTTGAAAAGGAAGGTTTCAAGCCAGATTATGTCTGCGGCACGTCCATAGGCGCGCTTATCGGGGGCATGTATCTTGCGGACAAGCTTGATGAATTGGAGGCCTGGGCGCGAGATCTTGGCAAGACTGGTCTGTTTCGCCTGCTGGACATCCGTCTTACAGGCGGCGGGCTAATCTCCGGCGCAAAATTATTTACACTGCTGGAAGATACTCTGGGCGATACCAAGATTGAAGACCTCTCGGTTCCTTTTGCCGCAGTAACAACCGAGCTCGGGACCGGCCATGAAATCTGGATACGAAAAGGTAATCTGGCCAAGGCCATCACAGCTTCCTACGCACTTCCAGGCCTGTTCTCACCACAAAAAATCGATGGCCGCTGGCTTATTGACGGCGCCCTGACCAACCCTGTTCCGGTATCCGTCTGTCGAGCGCTCGGTGCGCGCCTTGTCATTGCGGTGAATCTGAATGCGGATGTTTTCGGCATGACCAATATTGGAGAGAGCGAAGCGGATTTCGTTGTCGATGGTAACGGCAAAAAAACACGGCTTTTCCATTCCCGTTCCCCGCTCAATCTCATGAAACACCGCTTCTTCGATAAATCAGGCGCAGAGCCCAGTATCTTCGGCGTCATGATGTCATCTCTCAATATTGTGCAGGATCGCCTGAGCCGATCCCGTCTGGCAGGAGATCCGCCGGACATAACCATCGCGCCTAGATTGGCAAGCCATGGATTGCTAGAATTTGATAAGGCCGCAGAAATGATTGCGGAAGGAGAGGCCGCAACCGATCGCTCCCTGTCTTTTCTAAGACATGCGATGAATGTTCTGGCCTGACTTTTATTACCCTGTCGCGATATAATCCCGTAGGGCCGCAGCTTCACGCTCCACTTCATCCATGCGGCTTTTCACGATATCACCGATTGAGATAAATCCCGCAAGCCGTCCTTCCTCTAGGACCGGCAAATGGCGGATGCGACGCTCCGTCATCAGCGCCATGACGTTATCGATCGTATCAGACGGTGTTGTTGTTACCAGGTCCGACGTCATCAGGTCTGACGCCGCCAGTTGGAGGCAGCCATTTCCGCTTTCAGACAATCCGCGGACGATATCCCGCTCAGACAGCACGCCGCAGAGCTTTCCCGCTTCATCGACAACCAAAACAGCGCCAATTCTCTTTTCACCGAGAATATTCGCCACCGTTTCTATGCGATCAGAAGGCTTGGCCGTGATGATATCACTGCCCTTCACTTTCAGAATACCTGCCACATTCATTGCGTTCCTCCTTGTGGACTGCCAGAACAGCAGCTGCAAAATCCATACTTTCAATAAGTCTAATTTACCAGATTGATTTATCAAACTCAATTGCAACTGAAACGCGGCAATATTTAGGGAAAGCCTTTTAGGTCATCTGCCTCATCCCCGGCCGAATCATCGCGGGCCGGCAAGCCGATCACAATGGTGACCTCGCCTTTGATTTTCTGATGAGAGAATTGCTCGGCCAAGCCGGAGAGTGGTCCTCGATGAATATTCTCGAATTTCTTGGTGAGCTCGATACAGACAGCCGCGGGACGATCGCCCAGAACCTCATGCGCGACAGTCAGGATCTTGCCGACACGAAAGGGGGATTCAAAAAACACCAACGCGGAAGGCGCTTGGGCAAAGGCTGCGAATAATTTACGCTGCCGTCCAGGCCGCCTTGGCAAAAATCCGAGAAAGGTGAAAGCAGGAATTGCCAGTCCCGAGACAGTCAGGGCCGTAATCACGGCACTTGCCCCGGGAAGAGAAACGACCTGATATCCCGCCTCAATCACTGCCGCAGCAGTCCGCTGCCCCGGATCACTTACCCCGGGCGCCCCGGCGTCGGAAGTCAGGCCAACGGATTTTCCATCACGGAGAAGCGACAGAATACGCCCTACCGCCCTATCTTCATTATGTGCGTGACAAGGGAAAATAATAGAGGGACTGGTAAGGGCGTGCCGCTCAAATATCTTGCGGGTGTGTCGTGTATCCTCGCAGGCCAGCGCGTCCACCGATTGCAATATCCGCATGCTCCTCAGAGTAATATCCTCCAGATTCCCGATTGGCGTCGGGATAAGGTACAATGTCGGTTCGCTCTCGTCGGCATTATCTGTCATGGAATAGGACTAACCATATTATGAGGATACGCGCAACGATCCACTTTCCCCTATGTTCAAACCGCCGAGAAAATCTGCTTACGCAGCCATTTACTAGACTGCATTTGATCCGCCGAGATATGCCAGTAGAGATGAAGGTCCAGATTAGGCACATCAAAGGGAACGCGGAACGTCTTGCAACCATATAGTTGAGCCAGCTGTCGCGGTGCAGTTACCGCGAGATCTGTTCGCTCTATCATGTGAAAGGCAGCTTGGTAATGCTGCAACCGGATAGCGATGCGGCGTGAATGTGCCGATTTATCCAACTCAAGATCAACGAGCCCTCCGCCACGAGGCCGGGACGAGACAAGTATATGCGTCATATCAAGATAATCGGTGAGTGTGATGGCGGCTTTATCGGCAAACGGATGATGGCGGCCAACAGCGCACACCTGCTCCTCCGCCATCAGTTTTTCATGCACCAGTTGAGCGTTATCAAGAATCGGAATATCGACGGCAAAATCAATCTCTCCCAGCGAAAGGCGGCGCGGAATTGACCGCCGGGGAACATGAAACGCCTGCACCTTCATATGCGGTGCTGACTGCCTTAATATTTGGACGAGCCGCGGCAGCAGGACTGTCTCGCCAATATCGCCAATTGCAATCCTGAGAATTTTGTCGCTTTCCGCAGGGTCAAACTGTTCTTCCGCACTGATACCTGACTGAAGAAGGCGGAGCGCCTGACGCACCGGGCCAATCATCTTTTGTGCCATCGGGGTCGGATTCATCTTTTTTCCCGCATGGATAAAAAGGGGATCATCCAGTCGCTCCCGCAGCCGGTTAAGAGCGTTGCTGACCGCCGGCTGCGTTACATTCAGAGTCCGCGCCGCGAGCGTCAGGTTGCCATGGGTATAGATCGCCTCAAAAGTGAGGAAAAGGTTCATATCAATATGATTAAGCTGCATTTTATAACTATAACTAATATGAATACTAAATCATTAGAAAAATAAATTTTAATGATTTTATATCTGGCGCTATTTTATGCCCTGAAAAGCGATATTTATGAGGGCAAGGAAATGAAATTTAACTTTACCGAAAAAGTCGATGATCTGGTGAGTCGTGTCGAAGGCTTTATGAAAGAAAATGTTTATCCGGCAGAGGCCGAATTCCATGACTTTATAGAGAAGTCTGACAACCGATGGACCATACCGCCTGTTATGGAAGAGTTGAAGAAGAAGGCGAAGACGCAAGGTCTCTGGAACCTATTTCTCGCGGAGTTTGAGGATTACGGCGCGGGCCTGAGCAACCTGGAATATGCTCCGCTCGCCGAAATTATGGGGCGTTCTCTCATCGGCTCGGAAGCCTTCAACTGCAGCGCCCCGGACACCGGCAATATGGAGGTGCTCGCCCGCTATGGAACGCAGGCACAGCGGGATGAATGGCTTGTCCCGCTCCTGAATGGCGAGATTCGGTCTGCATTTGCCATGACGGAACCTGCTGTTGCCTCCTCCGATGCGACAAACGTCCAATGCACCATAGATCGCCAGGGAAACGAGTATGTCATAAACGGGCGCAAATGGTGGACGTCCGGCGTTCTGGATCCCCGCTGCAAAATCATGATCGTAATGGGCAAGACCGACGTCAACGCCCCGCGCCATACGCAGCAGTCCCAGATACTTGTGCCTGTTGACACCAAGGGCGTCACGCTCATTCGGCCATTGAAAGTGCTCGGCTCCGATGATGCCCCGCATGGCCATGCGGAAGTTCTCCTGGAAAATGTCCGCGTTCCGGTGTCCAATATTATCGGCGCGGAAGGCGAAGGGTTCGCTATCGCGCAGGGGCGTCTTGGTCCCGGTCGCATCCATCATTGCATGCGCCTGATCGGTTGTGCCCAGCGGGCGTTGGAGCTGATGTGCATCCGCGCGGAGAACCGTGTCGCATTCGGCAAGAAGCTGAGCGAGCAAGGATCCATTCGAGAAGATATCGCCAAGTCCGCCTGCGAGATAGAGCAGGCCCGCCTTCTCACGCTCAAAGCCGCGGCGCGGATGGATGACGTCTCTTACAAGGAGGCAAGAGACCTGATCGCCATGATCAAAATTACAGCGCCGACAATGGCCCAGACTGTCATTGACCGAGCAATTCAGGTTCACGGCGCGATGGGGCTGAGTCAGGACACGTTCCTTGCGGAAGCTTTCGCTTATGCCCGGACAGTCCGGCTCGCAGACGGACCGGATCAGGTCCATATGTCCTCCCTCGGCAAACAGATGGTCCGTCGCTATGCCGCATAAGGAAGCAGAGATATCAGCCGAATCGGAGGGGTTGGCAAAACCCTCCGCTTTCCTTCCCATGATGCCATTCGTGCAGAGTTATGGTGTTGCAGTGCTGGATGAAACACCCGGGCAGATTGTCATTGAAGCTCCCTTTCAGACAGCCTTGTCGACACCACCGGATCTCTTTCCCGCGTCCTTTATCGGCACAGTCGGCGATATCGCTGCGGTAAGCTCCTGCAACTCGCTCCTGCCTGCCGGCTGGGCCTGTGCCACGCTTGATTTCACAGTGAAAATGACAGCGCAGGCGCGGGGCGAAAAAGTTATTGCCCGCGGGCGTGTGCTACAGAACGGCCGCAACATTTCCGTCGGCGCTGCGGATGTTTTTGTCGTTAAAGATGGTGCGGAACAGCTCTGCGGTTCGGTTCTGGCCTCAACCCGAAATTTCAAACTTCAGCAGGTAATGTAACGCTACTTCCTCCGCCGAACCAGATACCGCTGCTCTCCCTCCAGGACAAGCTCACGGCGCTGATTATAGATCGTGGAGCGTACGGTCACGACACCCGTCGATTTCTGTTCTTTCAAGTCGGTAATCACCAACTCCGGATAGACCGTATCCCCGTAATAGACGGGCCCCAGAAATTTTGATGACTGATCGATAAAGGCAACAAGCGCCTCGCCGATAACATGTGGAAATACACCTGCACCGGAAGCAGTTTGTATCAGCACCTGAAAACCATGGGCAAGCAATTCCGGATGGCCCTGAGACTTGCAATATTCAAGATCATAATGGATGGGGTGATTGTCGCCCGAAGCCGCCTGAAACGCCGAAAAATTAGCGTCCCGCAATGTCCGGGACGGAATATGGAACCGTTGACCAACCGAGAGGTCCTCAAAATAGCTTGCCTCGGCATATTTATGGTTTTCTGGATTAAACGGCTTTTCCGACATTTCTCGCCTCGCTTGTTCAACAAGTCTTTTTTTACAGCATTTATTAAACTGTCGCCCTTCGATATAGTTACTGGACTGAGCGTAAATACACAAGGAGGGTTTTATGAAAGGCGACACGTCAATTATCAAGCATCTGAATGTCATCTTGAAAAACGAATTGACGGCAATCAATCAGTATTTTCTCCATGCCCGCATGCTCGAAGACTGGGGTCTCGGCGAACTGGGGGAAAAAGAGTATCACGAATCCATTGATGAGATGAAACATGCGGACAAGCTCATCAAACGCATACTCTTCCTGGAAGGTCTGCCGAATTTGCAGGATCTCGGCAAGCTCATGATCGGTGAGGATGTACAGGAAATCATTGAGTGCGATCTCAAAATGGAGCATGGAGCTCATGTTGATCTCAAAAGCGCGATTAAAGACTGCGAGAGCAAGCAGGACTATGTTTCACGTGATTTACTGGTCGATATCCTGGAATCTGAGGAGGAGCATATTGACTGGCTGGAAACACAGCGTGGCTTGATCGGTAAAATGGGGCTGGAAAACTATATTCAGTCGCAGACATCATAGGAAAATATATGATATGAGGTAAAAAGCGCGCGCCGAAAGTTCATTGCTATTGACAACTATTCGCAAAGTTACTAGCTTTTAAGAATGATTGGCACTTTTAATAAAGAAGATACGCGCAATGTACATTTGCCTCTGTAATGGATTGACGGATCGCGACGTAAAAACGGCGGTTGCTTCCGGCGCACAACGTATTGCCAACGTATATGAACTACTTGGCGCTGCTCCGCAATGCGCAAAATGCTCTGTTCATATCCGGGAAATCATCCGCGAAACCTCGAACGGCGGTATGGTGACAACTGCCCGCAGCTAATGTGCGCGGCATTTATACTCGTTCAATTTTGTTGGAAATTATGAAGAAATTACCCCCACCCCAAAGGGGTGAGGGATAAATTCAGTCTACATGGCCTTATTATTGATTTCAGCCTTGGCCTGGGCATACTGTTCTTTTAACCTGTTCACATATTCTTCAACGCTCGGCACATCACCGACACTGCCAATTCCCTGTCCGGAACCCCAAATATCCTTCCACGCCTTGGACTTACCGGTACCGCCACTCCCGAAATTCATGCGGCTTTTGTCGGCCCCCGGCAGATTTTCCGGATCCAACCCTGCGCGAACAACGCTCGGACGGAGATAGTTTCCATGAACGCCGGTGAATGTATTGGTATACACGATGTCTTCGCCCGTGCTTTCTACAATCATGGCCTTGTAATCGTCAACCGCGTTTGCTTCCTTCGTCGCAATGAAGGCGCTGCCCATATAGGCAAGGTCCGCCCCCATCGCCTGCGCCGAGAGAATGGAACGTCCGTTCGCAATCGCGCCAGAGAGGGCAATAGGGCCGTCAAAAAACTGCCGAACCTCAGATACCAGCGCGAAGGGGCTTAACCTCCCGGCATGCCCGCCGGCACCCGCACAAACGAGGATCAACCCGTCAACGCCAGCCTCCAACGCTTTTTGCGCATGACGAATGGTTGTCACATCATGGAGCACAATACCGCCATAGGAATGTATCGCCTCCACGACTTCGTTCGGCGCCCTGAGACTGGTGATAATGATGGGCACCTCATGCTTCACGCAAAGAGCAACATCCTCATCTAGCCGGGAATTAGATGCGTGAACAATCTGATTAACCGCGAAAGGGGCCACCTTCTTATCCGGATTGGCTTCCGCATATTCCGCGAGTTCCGTCTTTATCTGGTGCAGCCATTCGTCAAGCTGAGAGGCCGGTCGCGCGTTCAGTGCCGGAAAGGAGCCAACAATGCCTTGCTTACACTGCGCAATCACCAGTTCCGGATTCGAAACAATAAACATTGGTGATGCAATGACCGGAAGAGAAAGTCGCCCCTCCAGAACAGCTGGCATTGACATGTAAAGGATGACTCCTAGTTCATTGGAAAGTTTAGCCAAGCTTGGATCTTCCGCCCAGTTACCCGGCTTGCGGCGATTATTAGCAGGATTTTTCAAAGATGACAAATTGTCATTATTGACAAAATTTCATTTTTTATGTTCGCACTTGCAGCATTATTACGAAAAATCGTTTCAAAACAGAATATTATTACTTTCGGTCGAATATGAAAAAAATCTACACCTGAGTCAGGGTTAGCGAGAAATCGCCCTGAAATTGAATCTCAACCACGTTTTATGATGATTTTGATTCTCTTTTGCTTGTCAAAGTAACGCGTAAAAGGCCCGGTAACATAAATGTAAGGCAAATATTTTCCTCCTATCGGGACATTCTTGCCCACCTTTAAATCCCGGCACTAGTGTCTTCGCATCATTTTCGCCGCAGGGTATGGAAACCATTATGTTTTATGCCGGTCTCGTTCTGGCACGAACACTGCATATTGATCGCCGAACTAATTTTTATGGAGAGAATCGTGCTGCATGCTGAAGTGAATGACTTGTCGGTTGAGAACAGATTTGAAAAACGTGGAGCCTTCCGGGTCTCCAATCCTGTGCTGAGTGTCGAGATAGATGGAACGCAGTTTTCAACAGAAAACTGGTCCCTTGACGGCATGATGATAAACGGCGTTCCGGATCGGATAGAGCTGGACGAACCTGTGCAAGGGATTATCGGCCCTGTTGGCTCTCCGGAAATGTGCCGCTTCGGGGGACGGATTGTCCGTGTCGATACACATAATATGACAACAGCAATTGAACTGGACGAGAAGAGCCCTGACGTTGCGGCATTGTTACCTCTGTGGGTCCTGAAATACGGTACCCGTTGAGCTTCAACCCTACATCCAACGCTTGACATTAATCAGATACCATACCTAAGGTTGCTGTACTTGCCGCTCGATGATCGGCATACCTTGAATTTCCTGATGGGAGAGACCGGGCTTTCCGGCGCCGAAGGAGCAACCGCCCCGGAAACTCTCAGGCACCTGTACCGTCAGGACAAAAGGCTCTGGAGAGAATGCGTCTGCCATATAAGGCGCATCACCGAAGAGGTAAGCTGGAATTTTCCGGCGCAATCTTTCAGGTACCCGGACAGAGGGGGCATCATTTAGCGCGTTGGTGATTTTCACCGGAGTGAGGAAGGGTGCCCGAGATGACGACAACTCCCAAAACCAGCCTTGGTAATGTCACACCCGTTGTGCCATCAAAGCCAACAAGTTCCGTAAACCCGACGTCGCAAATGGACGTCAATATAAGCGTCACCGATCTTTATACGATTGGCATTGGCCCGTCGAGTTCCCATACAGTGGGACCCATGCGCGCCGCGAAACGGTTTGCCGACCGGCTGAACAGTGAAGGTCTGCTCCTAATAACGGACCGGCTTCTTGTGGAGCTATACGGATCCCTCGCGCTCACCGGGCATGGGCATGCGACCGACATTGCCATCCTTCTCGGACTAAGCGGCAAACGCCCTTCCACTGTGGATCCGGAGGAAGTTCAGCCCCTGATCGCCGAAATTCGGAAAGCCGGGACGCTCTCACTCAATGGTACGCACGCCATTCCTTTTTATGAAGATCAAAGCCTCCTGTTCCTAAAAGATAAGCTCCTGCCTGAACACTCAAACGGCATGCGTTTTTATGCATACAGCAAGGACGGGGAGGAATTATTCTGCCAGGACTATTTTTCCGTCGGCGGTGGCTATGTCGTCTCGCATAACGAAGGGGACCGTGCAGAAACCCGTGGCCATAACATCCGCCTGCCCTACCCTTTTACATCGGCCGATGAATTGCTCGCCTTGGGGAAGGAAAGCGGGCTGAGCATCGCAGAGATGATGCTTGCAAATGAAGGCAGCTGGCGGTCAGAAGAGGAGACTTTCGCCTTTCTGGATGATGTGAATGACGCCATGATCAGCTGCATAAAGCGCGGATGCGAGGGGGAAGGCGTATTACCCGGTGGCCTGAATGTGAAGCGGCGCGCCAACAAACTCTATAAAGACCTGATGGAAAACCCGGAACGGGCATCGCGCGACCCGCTGACTGTCCTCGATTGGGTCAATCTTTATGCTTTGGCTGTCAATGAGGAAAATGCCGCAGGCGGCCGCGTTGTCACCGCCCCCACAAACGGGGCCGCCGGTGTGATCCCGGCTGTCCTTAAATATTACCAGCGGTTCTGTCCGGGTGTCACCAAAGAGGGAAGCCGTGACTTCCTGCTGACGGCTGCTGCAATTGGCGCAATCTATAAGAAGCGCGCTTCGATCTCAGCGGCAGAGATGGGGTGTCAGGGAGAAGTCGGGGTTGCCTGCTCCATGGCTGCAGGGGCGCTGACCGCCGTTCTCGGAGGGACGAATGAGCAGGTAGAAAACGCGGCGGAGATCGGGATGGAACATAATCTCGGTCTGACCTGCGATCCCATCGGCGGGCTTGTTCAGATTCCCTGTATCGAAAGAAACACCATGGGTGCCATGAAGGCAATCAACGCCTGCCGCCTGGCGCTGTCCGGGGATGGCGTTCACGTTGTCTCCCTTGATGAAGTAATCGAGACCATGCGACAAACCGGCGTCGACATGCTCAGCAAGTATAAGGAAACCTCACAAGGCGGGCTTGCCGTGAATGTGGTGGAATGCTAACGGCTTAACGTTCCCGCGTCAGCATCTTCTGAATATGAAGCGGCAGCGCGAAAGCGGCCTGATGGACTTCCGGTGTATAATATTCCGTTTCTATTTCTGCGTCGATATATCGCTGCGCCAATTTGGCAAGGTCGGCCCGGCGATGGCCTGTCTCATCCGTCGCCCACCCATAGGCCATAACACCGCCAACGTAACTCGGGATGGCGGCAAGGTAAAAGGTCACATCCTTGAATAAACGGCCCAGCCGATCGTAACTTTCCCTGAGCTCGTTCTCCTGAACAAACGGGACGCCGTTCTGGGTGATGATGATGCCCCCTTCGCTCAGGCATGACTTACAGTCGCCATAGAATTCCTCTGTATAAAGGACTTCACCCGGGCCGTGCGGATCCGTGCTGTCGATAACTATCACATCCCAGCGCGCGTCTGTTTCTTTGACGAATTGACAGCCATCCGCAATCACAAGCTCAAGCCGAGGATCATCAAAGGCCCCGCCAGAGACGGATGGCATATATTTTTTGCTGAGTTCAATAACTGTACGATCAATATCAACCAGTGTAACCGCAATATTCTTATGTTTCATCAACTGCCGCGCCGCGCCGCCATCTCCGCCGCCAATCACAAGGACGCGGCGCGCCTTGCCATGGGCAAGAAGCGGGACATGCACAAACATTTCATGATAGATGAATTCGTCATTTTCCGTCGTCTGGATCGCGCCATCAAGGGACATGACCCGTCCGAACTGACTATTCTCGAATATAACCAGATCCTGAAGATCGGTCTTCTCGCGGTAGATCACCCTCTCGACATTGAGCGCGAGATTAACACCAGAATGCAACCCCTCATCGAAGAGCTCCATCAACTGACAATTCCCCGCTTTATCTCATTGACCTGAACCGTGCCCGGCTTGAACGCCTCTTTCAGTACCGGAATGGCTCTATAAGGGTCAGCCTTGCCGCACATAAAAATATCCAGAGCCATAAAGTCTCGTTCGGGCCAGCTGTGAAAACTGATATGGCTTTCCGCCAATACCGCAACGCCAGAGAGGCCGTCCGGTTCAAATGCGTGAATATGGAAATGCAGCAAGGTAGCCCCGGCCGCATCAATTGAGCGTCGCAATGTGCTCTCGATGAGATCGGGATCATTAAAGCCCTCTCCCTGCCAGAGATCGACAATCAAATGGGTACCCGCAAATGTCAGTCCGTCCTTATGGACGAAATAGTCAACCCGCACCTCGTCTGCGTCGTCAATTCCGTCATTTTTCCTGATATTTTTCAGCATTTCTACCCGTGAAAAAGCCGTTCTGCCATCACCAAAACAAGGTGTCGCGTTATCGCCGAGATGATCCATAAGTGCAAGAGAAAAGTGGCAACTTTACTTGTGTTTCCACCACCAATCAGCGCAAGATGAAAAACAGTAAAGTCCCATCACCGGCAGGCTATCCAAATGTCCGATAGAAAGATCGAACTGTTCAGCTATAAATTCAGCGTCTATTCCCGGATTGTCAGGATCGTTCTTGCCGAAAAGGGAATCGATTTCGAAACCCATGAAATCAACCCTTTCGCAAGCGATGTCCCGGCACGCTATCTCAATATCCATCCCTTCAAAAGAGTGCCAACCATACGCCATGGGAATTTTACACTTTATGAGACCGGTCCGGTAACGCAGTATCTGGACGAAGCCTTCAACGGGCCGTCGCTGCAACCCAATGCCGCCCCTGAGCGGGCCAGAATGCGGCAGATCATCGCGATCATCGACAGCTACGGCTACTGGCCGCTTGTCCGGAAAGTCTTCAGTTCCACCTTCAAGGAAGAAATAGATGAAGCTATGCTGAACGAAGGTTTGCAAGAGAGCGCGCCTGTCCTCGCTGCCCTTGAAAAGTTAGTATGTGATGCAGGATATATCGCCGCCCCGAGCTACTCACTAGCAGATGCGCATGTCATCCCGATGATTGATTATTTCCTGATGGTGCCTGAAGGCGCCGCTATGTTCATTCGCTATCCAAAATTGACCCATTGGTGGGATCATATAAAAGAGCGACCGAGCACTATTTCAACACGACCGATTCTATCATCAGAAAAATCATAGAAGAAGTCAGAATAGCCTAATCATGCATGAGCTAGGGATAGGCAGGGTTTTGATCCAGAAAAATTGACAAACAGGAAATCAAAATGCGTCTAATCAGGCCAACTGAATTTGAAGGTGAAGATGCATGGGATGCGTTTGATATCGAGAAGATACCAAACGCCACCGTTCGCCTTCACTGGACAGATCAACCCTATATCTGGCATGTGAATGATGGACCAGAGATCTTCGTCTTGTTGGATGGCAAGGTCGATATGCATGTAAGAGAGGACGGTCAAGAAAAGATTCTACCGCTCTCTCCCGGTGATATTTTCCATGCGGAAGCAGGCGATGAGCATAAAGCTGTTCCGATAACGCCTGCCCGAATTCTGGTGATCGAAACGGAAGGCAGCATCTGACCCCCGTCTCAAAATCTCACTTACTGCAGATTTACATACTCATAATCAACCGGCATGTTATTGATACCGCGATCCGGAGCGGCGATCCAGCCTGCCATCTTACCCGGCTCTATCACTTGCTGCATCAGGCTATGAACATAAGCGCGATCACTTTCGGAAGGAAGAAACTCATCCTGGCGGCGCTGAAATTCCGCAGCCGATATAAAATCACCCTTCGGATCAGTGACGACGTCTGACCAGAACCCGATTTGCCGCCGGAACCGGCTTGACGGCAGCTCTATGGTAAAATCGAAGCCAGCTTTCTTTATCAACCGGTTCCAGCGCGTCACGCCGACCATGCAATCCTTGATATAGGCAGCACGAACCTGATCATTGATAGCGCTTCGCACCGAAATCTCTTCTGACAGAATACCGCCACTACCATCCGGCTTTTCAATCTGCAGACTTGTGTCCCGCTCGACATGATCCCCAAAAGATCTCTCGTCCGGACGCCCCTTGATGCCGTTCGCAAAGGTAATCGCTGCGTTCGACGAGATCTCTGCTCCGAACAGATCCATGCAGGAGGAGAACCAGAAGTTCACATACCGCTGAAGGGTTAGCAGATCGACAACACCAGCTTTACGCAATATTGCCGGATCATCCGTCTTCAGTTCGGTCATGACCTCCAATGTGCGCTTGATAATTCGGGTTATGCCAGTTTCCCCGACATACATGTGATGCGCTTCCTCTGTCAGCATGAACTGACAGGTCCGCGCCAGCGGATCGAAGGATGATTCAGCCAGGCACTTGAGCTGATATTTCCCGTCACGGTCGGTAAAATAAGTAAACATGAAGAAGGAAAGCCATTCGCTGATCGGCTCGTTAAACGTGCCAAGAATGCGCGGGTTATCCTCACTACCGGAATGACGCATCAAAAGATCTTCCGCTTCCTCACGGCCATCCCGCCCAAAATAGGCATGCAACAGATACACCATCGCCCAGAGATGCCGCCCTTCCTCCACATTGACCTGGAACAGGTTCCGCAGATCAAAAAGAGAAGGGCATGTCTGCCCAAGAAGGCGCTGCTGTTCTACCGAAGCTGGCTCCGTATCGCCTTGTGTTACGATCAAACGACGGAGGATAGAGCGATATTCGCCGGGGACCTGCTGCCACACCGGCTTACCAAAATCATCGCCAAAACCGATGGTGCGGTCTTGCTCCTGATCTGCGAGAAAGATGCCCCAGCGATATTCCGGCATCTTTACCGCGCCGAACGTCGCCCATCCCTTGGCATCAACCGAGGTCGCCGTGCGAAGATAGACATCGCTCGTCTGGAAACCCTCCGGTCCCAGCTCCTGCCACCAGTCAAGGAAGCGCGGTTGCCAGTGCTCAAGTGCCCGCTGGAGGCGGCGGTCATTACTGAGATCGACATTGTTGGGGATTCTTTCCTGATAGTTTATTGCCACCCTACACTCTCCTCTTGTCAAATTCAGCCTTGGTCCCGCTGCCGAACAGTTTAAGGGCGCCCTTTTCGCCAACAGCGTTGGGGCGATTGAAAATCCAGTTCTGCCAGGCGGAGAGACGGCCAAATATCTTGGTCGCCGCCGTCTCCGCTCCACCGAAGCGCAAGTTCGCCTCAAGCCCGGTAAGGGCATCCGGTGACAAGCTGGCACGCTCCTCTATCAGCAGGCGGATTTCATCCTCCCAATCGATGTCATCAGGGATGAAAGTTACCAGACCCTTTTCCTCCGCCTCTATTGCATCGATCTCTTCGCCGGTTTGTTGTTTCAGGACATTAAGGACGGCCTCATCTTCGTAGAAGCGCCGGGAGAGACGGGCCAGTCCATTCACCGCCTCGTAAGATCCAAAATTCATAGTGCTTAATGCGATATGAGGTGGATTGCCATCTTCCTCCGCAATATCCAGCATGTAAATCCGGTCGGCAGCGAGGGCCAATTCATATAGGGTGCCCGCAAAACAGGAACCCTCTTCCACCAATGCGAACAGGCTCCGGGAAGAAACGTCCAGCCGCGCCAAGGTTCGGCGGATCATTCCGACTACTTCGCGCACGAACCAGTCATCCTGATACTTGACGAGAAGAGAATCGGCCTTCAATACAGCATCGATTTGCCCGTGTGTTTTAAGAACAAATGTACCGATTTCCTCATTATTGGTCCGCAGCATCAAAATGGCGTCATCAAGTTCCCGCGCCATGGCGAGCGGCCACCAGCCCGCCCCCGCCGCATGGATATCCTCAAGTGCCTCCGGCAACACCATATCAGGAGCCGAAATCGTCATTGTCGCTACGCCCGCCGCCTCATCCAGCACCACATCGACATATTGATAGTGATAACCGATGTCATCGATCTGCCGATGAAGCGGCATCAGCTCTATTCCCGTTGCCTGCTCCGGCCTTGAACTATCTGCCGCAAGTTCTTTGGCCCGCACTCTTACCTGATCATCGAAATTATTGCGCGAAACGACCTCATCAACCAGACGCCATTCTTTCGCGCGCAGTCCACGTACGCCATCGGGATTGGTGCAGAAGACATCGGCAAGGTCATGTCGGACTTTTCGCTTGTCTGTAAGACGGGTCAATCCACCCGTTCCCGGCAGTACGCCGAGAAGCGGCACTTCCGGGAGACTCACCGCACTGGAGCGATCGTCAATCAGGAAAATTTCATCACAGGCAAGCGCGAGTTCATAACCGCCGCCTGCCGTCGTTCCGTTGCATGCCGCAATAAACTTTATATCGGAATGGCGGCTGCTATCCTCCATCCCGTTCCGCGTTTCATTCGTGAATTTGCAAAAATTCACTTTCCAGCCATGAGAAGAAGTTCCCAGCATATATATGTTCGCACCGGCGCAAAACATTTTCTCTATACCGCTGGTGATGACAACGGTTCTGACCGTGGGATACTCAAACCGGATTCGCTGCAAAGCATCGTTAAGTTCAATATCGACGCCAAGATCGTAGGAATTGAGTTTAAGTTGATAACCAGGGACGATCCCGGCATCTTCATCCACCGCTAATGTAAGCGTCGCAATTGCTCCATCAACAGACAATGTCCAATGACAGTAGTTATCAGGGTGCCTGTCGAAAGTAATCATAGGTAGCGCTCTTGGTTGTGAATTATAATGCCTTTTTAAAATGCACTTTAATTCATGTCAAGCACTTAACTATAGCTTCGGCGTAATCAATACTTTCGCTATACTTTCCAAATCATGCAAACTTTCCTCAACCGGCTTGCCGGAGGTATTACATTTCGCATCAGCACGGCGATACAAGGGCGCCCTCGCAGCGAGAATCTGCCTTAAATCCTCCATCGCCTCCTGACTGCCTCTCATTGGTCGCATATCTCCTTGAGCAACCACCCGAGACATATGCTCCTCAGGCTCAGCCTGTACCCAGATGACATGCGTATGATTTAACAACATTGAAAATGTCTGCTCATCCGCAACGATACTGCCTCCGGTCGCGATGACAATGTCTTCATGATTAGCAATGATATCGGCAAGGCATCGACGTTCCAGTCGGCGAAAGGAAGGCTGGCCCGCCAGGGAGAAAATTTCATCCAACCCCGCTCCGAATTCTTTTTCTATGCATTTATTAAGTTCGACAAACTCACACCCAAGCGTCTTTGCAAGGAGCGGCCCTAATGTTGATTTTCCGGCGCCGCGAAGGCCAATCAAGGAAATTCGGCGAGCCTTGGCCACATGTTCAGAACACGCAAGTTGGTTCCTGATCTCTGATGTCACATTTGCCAACTGATCTGCGGGTAAATGCCGAGCAAGCTGATAGAGCTCCTGCATCTGCGGGCTAAGCTGATCTCCAACCGCAAGAATGTCGATGAGATTCATGTCCATCGCATCGGCAATCTGTCTCAGTATCAGTATGGAAACATTCCCCTGCCCGGTTTCCAGTTTGGCAAGATATCGCTCAGAGACATCCGAGTCGCGCGCCAGAATCTTGCGTGTCATGCCACGTTGCGCCCGCACCGCCCGCACATGCGCACCAAGGTCAACCAAGAACTCGTCAGCACGGCTATCGCCCTCTTGTGAAAGTTCACTGACTTTTTTGCTCATTCCGCTGCTCACTGATATTTATTCACAATACGCTGGACAAAATGCATTATATTTCCTATTTCGGTTTTTGCGTAGTATTTTTTGGAGAAACAGAATTTTGGTTGATCATATAAAAATTCTTGTCAGCACAATGACCGGAACAGCCGAACTCGTCGCCGAGGAAATTGCGGATACCCTATCGACAAAAGGCAAGTCGGCAGAAATACATCTGATGGATAATCTTGACTCCGGCATTCTGACGCCCGATGCCTCCTATATTATCTGCACATCAACTTACGGCCAAGGCGATGTGCCGGACAATGGCCAAGCCTTTATTGACAACCTGACAACAGTGGAGCCAAATCTTTCCGGCATCAGGTTCGGGGTGTTTGCGTTGGGGGACATCACCTACAATCAGACCTTCTGCAATGCGGGCACCTTGTTCGATACTGCGCTCCAAAGACTTGGTGCAACACGCGTGGGCGAGATTATGCGTCACGACGCGTCGTCCGGGGAACTGCCCGAGGACCAGGCCGCTGGTTGGACGGAACAATGGCTTGAAAAACTGGAGAATACCTAAAGGATAGGACTAAGATGATCTTGCCGCAGACGCCAAAAAATATAAAACTTAATGGTGAGGAAGCGAGGCGGCACTTTTCGCGAAGGGGAGGAATGCGATGTCCATCGACACCGATCAAGCCGCATATTATAATGCTGCGGTAGATCTTATTGATCATAATCTGACTGCCGGGCGGGGACACAAGACAGCAGTCATAGATAAAACTGGCGCGCACAGTTATCAGGAACTGAGCGACAACATCAACCGCTTCGCCAATGCCCTTCGACATATCGGCATACTTCAAGAACAGCGCATTATTCTTTGCCTGAATGACAGCATTGATTTTCCCGTTTGCTTTCTGGGTGCAATTAAGGCGGGTGTTATTCCTGTGCCGATAAATACACGCCTTACCGAAAACGATTATTCCTTTATATTGGAGGATAGCAGGGCGGCGGCGATTGTAGTGTCAGGCAACCTCTTCCCGTTGTTTGAGAACCATGTTGCCTCACATTCTGCCCTAAGGTCAGTTGTCATTTCCGACGGCGCGACCCGCAAATATGAAGAACTTACCGGTCTTCTCTCTTCTCAAAGTCCGGAATTCAGTGCGGCCGAGACAAAAGCCGACGATATGTGCTTTTGGCTCTATACTTCCGGAACAACTGGAACGCCCAAAGGGACAGTTCATCTTCACAAGAACCTGCGCGCAACAGCTGATTTGTATGCCGTGGGAACTCTGAAGATCAATGAAACCGATGTTATGTTTTCTGCAGCCAAACTGTTCTTCGCCTATGGACTGGGCAACGGCCTGACCTTTCCGTTTGCGGTAGGTGCCACCGCTATTCTGTTAGAGGGCCCTCCTACGCCGGAAGCAGTCTGCGATATCTTAACAAACCACTCGCCAACAATATTCTTTGGAGTCCCCACATTATTCGGCATGTTACTGGCCAGTGATCAACTACCAACCAAGGAGCAACACGAGTTGCGTTTCTGTGCTTCCGCTGGGGAAGCCTTGCCTGGGGATATTCTCGCTCGTTGGAAAAATCATGTGGGTGTCGACATTCTGGATGGCATCGGCAGCACGGAAATGCTGCATATATTCCTTTCCAATCGGCCAGACGATGTCCGTCCGGGCTCAACCGGAAAGCCGGTGAAAGGATATGATATCCGTCTGACCGGAGATGACGGCCTTCCAGTTGCACAAGGTGAGATGGGAGCGCTTGAAATTTCAGGCCCTACCAGCGGGATTATGTACTGGAACCGGCGCGAGAAAAGTATTGAAACATTTCAGGGCCCCTGGACACGCGCTGGGGATAAATACCGTCAGGATAAAAATGGCTACTACATTTATTGCGGACGGACGGACGATATGCTGAAGGTCGGCGGCATCTATGTATCGCCTTTCGAGGTTGAAGCTGCCCTGATTGAGCATGAAGCAGTTCTGGAAGTTGCCGTCGTTGGCATGGCGGATGCAGACAATCTGATCAAGCCAAAAGCCATTATCGTTCCGAAAAATTTTGATATGGACCTCGATAGCCTGGCTGATGAATTGAAAAATTTTGTTAAAGAACGTCTCGCCAGCTTCAAATATCCGAGATGGATCGAATTTGTTGACGAGCTTCCAAAAACGGCTACAGGAAAAATCCAGCGCTTCAAATTACGTAAAATGGGTTAGGGTTGGTTTAAAGTGTAGGTAGTTGAAATTATCGGAATGAGCGCCAATTAGTTAGTGACGGGCGCATTAACTTGCTTTAGAGGGTCATAATGATAAAAGGACTTCACCACAACGCCTATAGATGCCGGAATTCCGAAGAAACACGGAAATTCTATGAAGATTTTCTTGGCCTTCCACTCGCCCATGCGCTTTCGATCAATGAAACCAAAACTGGTCGGAAGACCGAAGTTCTTCATACTTTCTACGAGATGGATGATGGGTCTTTCCTCGCCTTCTTTGAAGCGCCCGACCGGGATTTCGAGTTCAAGGATCAGCACGACTTTGACCTTCACATCGCCCTTGAAGTGGGGATAGATGACCTTCGGACGATGTTTGAAAAAGGGAAAAAACTGGGCATGGAGACACGCGGCATTTCCGACCACCACACTATCCATTCGATCTACTTTCGCGATCCAAATGGCTACGTCATAGAGCTTACAGCGAAGATACCGGAAAAAACGCCCGATCAAGCGACCGCTGCGGCAGAAGCTCATAAGATGCTACGCGAATGGAATGACGCTCACGCGGTCAGTTGAATTAGGCCTACCCTGAATTTTTAGGGTGTCCAAAGCCGGGTTTTCCAATAATCTGTGCGCTTTGGACAATCTGACATCGGGAGTGATTTAATGTTGAGACGTACCCTGGGTGGACTCCTGGCCGTAAGCTGGACGCTTCTGATGCTGCCTCCCGCCGCCTCTGCAGAGCAGGATCGATATGTCGGCTATTATTACCCGGCACCGGTTCAGATAGAAATTTACTGCGCCAGAGTCTCGCCTTTGCCCGACATGGACAAAAGACGCCGGGTCGGATTTGTGATTGGCATCAAGGAAGGAATGGCCAACCAGCCTTATGAATCCTCTTATTCAGTATTCGTGAAAGGCGGCGAGTCCCGCAAGTTGATTATCGTTGCCAAAACGGATGGCCACCTGAAAACGATTTACCGGGTGCGTGCACTGCTTGCGGATCTAACCAATAGCGCACGGACAACCCCGATATTCGAGGAAAGCGGCTCACCTGAGAATCTGACGTTCCTTGACCTGATTACACTTCTAGGCTTCGAAAATATTACACTCAGTGATGGCGATCGCTTTACTCACAAGATTGAAATGTGGCCGAATGACAATAAAAAATGTAAGGAGCAGGCGCTGACAGACTAGAAGTGCGGAACACCGGGAATTCGGCAGGCACCGCTTGTATATATTGCCGTGACATGACAGTTTCGGGACAGTTGAACTATCAGGTTTCCCTTGCAGTTTTCAAATCCGACCCACCCGTTGAGTTCTTCCGAACCGTCCGACGCAGCGGAACTCCGGCTGGACACGATATAATTTACATCCGGCTTGCCCAATTTGGAAATGTCCAGTTTTTCAAGCTCCGCCTCGACGACGCCGGCGCATCCGGATTCACGCCAGGATTCGGCTGATGCACTCAATGGCAGGAAAACGGCAGCAATCGCCAGCACTGATGTCAGGATATATGTGCAAAGCAATCTCAAAGTTCCGTCGAGCATGTCAGATACCTTCCGGTCATCGTTTCAAATTTATTGCGTGATTAATCATGGCCTTTGCCCCAAGCTATGCTGTAGAATTCAGCCGATTGCAACAACCATAATAAAAAAGGGGAATACCATGTCTGTCGTTAACGTCGTTGCCATTATCACCGCAAAAGCCGGAAAACGCGCCGAAGTACTGACCGCCTTCAAAGCAAACACGCCAGCAGTTCATGCCGAAAAAGGCTGCATTGAGTATAACGCCGTTGTCGACATGGAAGGCGTCGGCGGATTTCAGGCCAAGCTCGGCGAAGACAGCTTCGCCGTCATCGAGAAGTGGGAAAGCATGGATGCCTTGATAGCTCACGCTACTTCGGACCATATGAAAGCCTATGGCGCAAAAACCAAAGACTTGCTCGAAAGCCGGGTGATTCACGTCCTGGAATCCGCCTGACCCACCCTGTGGCAACGATCATCGATCACGGTGTTTGAACCCGATGAGAGCCACAACGCATTAAAAAGCCGGGGGAGGCTAGGCCTCAACCCCGGTTTTTATATTGGTGGCTCCTCCCAGACTCGAACTGGGGACACATGGATTATGATTCCACCGCTCTAACCAACTGAGCTAAGGAGCCAAATGCGACCGCCGATGACACTTTATCTCACTGCCAGCAGGCGCGTCGAAGCCCGGTTTTTAGGTTTTTTACAAAGACCTGTCAAGCGAGGAAATGACAGTTATACGCTCATCTGCTGACGGACGCCGGCGATTTTAACAGGCGCTTCCGTTCCGGCAATCCAGCCCCCGCCGAGCAGCCTGTCTCCGTCATACATCACGCAGGCCTGACCGGCAGAAACGCCGGCTTCAGGATCGGCAAGATGTACTTCCGCCCAGTCACCCGGCGCGCCATAGACAGTCGCAAGCATAGGCTCCTGCGTTGATCTGACTTTTACGGTGACCGTGACTCCGGAGGCATCAAGCGGCTCGTCCCCTATCCAGTTCATTTCCCGCAGCGTGAGCTTGGATACGAGCAGGGCATCCGACGGTCCGACAACAACCCGGTTGCGTTCCGGATCGATGCGCGTGACATAGAGCGGGCTTCCCGTCGCAATTCCGAGGCCCCGGCGCTGTCCGATAGTATAGTTGATAATACCTGTATGCTGGCCAAGGACATTATTTTCCATGTCCACAATATCGCCGGCCACCGCAGATCCAGGGCGCATGCGTTCAATCACCTTCGCGTAATTGCCGTTAGGCACAAAGCAGATATCCTGACTTTCAGGTTTTGCCGCCACAGCAAGGTCATACTTATCCGCAAGAGCGCGCGTCTGTTCCTTCGTTAAATCACCAAGAGGAAAGCGCAAATAGTCAGCCTGTTCTTGCGTCGTTGCGAACAGGAAATAGCTCTGATCCTTGATCGTGTTTCGCCCACGGAAGAGCCGGGCCTTCCCGTCGACATCCTCACGGCGCAAATAATGGCCTGTTGCCAGGGCGACGGCCCCGAGATCCCGCGATGTTTCCAGCAAATCCCGGAATTTCACAGTCTGATTACATCGTACACAAGGGACTGGCGTTTCACCGCGCAAATAGCTGTCGGCAAACTCATCCATTACGCTATCCTGAAAGCGGCTCTCATAATCAAGGACGTAATGAGGAATCCCGATGGCCTCGGCGACACGGCGGGCGTCGTGGATATCCTGCCCCGCGCAGCAGGCGCCCTTCTTCTGAACGGCGGCGCCATGATCATATAGCTGCAGCGTAATACCCACAACGTCATAGCCCTGATCCTTCAACAGTGCAGCCGTGACCGAGCTGTCGACGCCGCCGGACATGGCGACGACGATACGGGTATCCTCCGGTGCTGTTTCAAAACCAAGTGAATTCATGGCGGGCAATATAGAGGCCTCGCCTCAATATGCAAGCCTGAGAGTCAGGCAAAGCTCAAGCTACAGAAAATTCAAAAGACTTAACCGGTTAAGTTGACTTAATACGCTATACGAGGTTTCGAGGGCGATTTCACGCTGAGTCAGATTGGCAATCGCTTCAGCAGCATCGACATCTTCGATGTTGCTGATAAACACCTTGGCCTGATCAACCTGCAGCCCAAGTGCCTCAGTTGTGTCCTCGACTGTCTTTTGATTGAAACCATTGGCGCCGCGGAAGCCCGCCATGTTATCCATCAGAGTCTCCAGATTGGCAATCTCGCCGGACAGGAAGCTCTGGTCCTCCTGACTGAGAGGAACAGCAAAACTGCCGGACGGACCAGCAGGCACCGGCACTGTCGTCGGCACCGTTCCATTTGCCCAAAGCGCGAGGCGCTGCAACGCCGTCATAATTTCAAGCCCGATTTCATCGGCAACAACGCCCACTTCCAGCGTCCGGTTCTCATCAATCCGAACCGATGCCTTCAGATCATTATTGTCAAAAATATCGGTCGGTGGTTGCGCCGCGGCCATTAATTCATTGATGGATGTGATATTCACGGGCGGCGTATCACCATTGGAACCGCTGAACAGATAGCCTTCCGTATTCCGGCTGTTAAGAAAGTTAAGAGCGGTTTCAAATGCCCCTTCAATCGAACCATACAGTCCTTGCGGCGATGCCGTGTTGATCGTTGACATAACGGCGGAAAGGACATCTCCTGCCGCACTTTCCATGCCGGCGAGAGCCTGATCATAATGTGCAAGCCGGCTCATGATTTTACCGTTGTTCGCTTCATATTGCTCAAGTCGGGACAATAGCGATTTCGCACCGGCAAGGCTGGTGGTATCCATATGGATATCCTTGTAGTACTCCGCCACATGACCGGTCGAAACCTGCCGCTGAGAATCTGCAAGCCTGTTCTGACTCTTCATCATTTCGTTGATAAGCGTCTGGCTTTGCTGAAATGTAGAGATGCGTGTCATGGTTTTCTCCTAGACGAGATTAATAAGAACGTCATACATCTCACGCGCGGTAGTAATAATCCGCGCCGAGGCATTATAGGCGTTCTGGTAAACAATCAGGTTCGCAAGTTCTTCGTCCATATTGACGCCGGATACTTCCTGAAGCCGGTTTTGAAACTCACCGCTCAGGGCCGCCCGATCACTTTGCAAGCTCTCCGCTCTCGCAGCATCCAAGCCGGATTTCGCCAATATCTGGGCGGCATAATCCCCGAGAGAAACTGTTGAACCGGTCAACCCGCCAATGGAGCCAAAGGCAAATCGCGCCGTCGCCAGGTCCTGGAAGGCAAGCGCGCCACGATTATCCGCATTTGTAACGGCCGGTGCCCCGGTCGGATTGATTTTGGCCATTGCGAGGAGCTGGGGATTTGCCGCAATCGCGGGATCTACGGAAAAGTCAAAACCGGCATCCCCTGGATACTTAAGTCCAATCCCGAACATATCCGAGAAATTCATTCCAGTGGCCCCGCGATCTGTTGCATCGGCCAATACATTCACGCTGTAGTCAGAAAATCCCGGACCGTTGCTGAATATCAAGGCACCATTCGCATCCAGCGACGCGGTCGTATAGCCCCCGAGATTACTGTTAATCTCGTTCACAACATCCGCCATCGTACCGCCGATCGCACCAAAGTCGAGGGTCATGGAGACCGGTTCTTCGCCGTTGGGTCCCCGGAATTCCAGCGTAGTTGTTCCCGTGAAGCCATGCGCATCGGTGGTCATCAATCCGGTATCATATGTCGTATTAATCCTGCTAGTGATCAGGTCATTCATGCCAAAGAAATGTGAGAACCCACGCCCACCGCGATCGGACGGGCTACCCGCTTCCTGGGCAATACCAACGCCAGTCGCCCCTCCTTGGGCCGACATTGTTAATACCCCGTTGGTAAGGCTCAAGGTCCCGGCGCCAAGCGCCCCGTTTACCTCTGCCATCACATCGGCCATCGTGACCGTTCCCGGATTGTCAAAATCAACGGTGTAGGACGCGACCACATTGTTGTTTGCATCGAAACTGTAGAAGCTGGCCTGCCCGCTAAATCCGTGCGCATCCGCCGCAACCACGCCCGTGTTCCGGCCTGTCATCGCAGCAGGAGGCGGGACAGTGATATTGTCATTGTGAACGGCATTGAACTGGGCAGCAACCTCGGCGGAAAGAGAGCCGATCTGAGCCGCAAGGTTGGGGAGTTCCATATTGCGCATATCCAGCCAGCCGCGGAGCGACCCGCTTTGTAATTCCGGATCAAGGGCCAGGCCGGTAGGCGCGACAGTCTTGTTCACGGTGTCATAGACATTCAATGTGATCTGACTGAAAATCGTTTCGCTGGTTACGGACGCGGCCGGCGAATAGACGAGCTGGCGCGGCTGAAAATCGAGAAGCTGCTGCCCGGCGTCTGTAATGACCGCAATCGCGCCATCACTCATCGGATATGTTTTTATGTCCACGACTTTCGAGATTTCGGTCAAAGCCTGATCGCGCTGGTCCAGCAGATCACCGATTGGTTTATTGCTTTGAGAGGCGGATTTGATCTCAAGGTTCAAATCGTGAAGTCGAAGGATGGCGGCATTTACAACCGCGATTTCCTCTGCAACATGCGTATCCGCCTCTTTGCGTAAATCCTGTATCTGCGAAAGCAACCGGTTCGTCTCAATACCGAAATTCGTAATTTCATTAAGCGCCGCTGTGCGGGAGACGGACATGGTCGGATCAACCGTCAAGGCGGCAAAAGCAGAATTCAGGCTGTCCAGCTTTCCGGTAAGGGAATTATTTGCCGCCGGATCGCCCAGAAGTGACTGCAACTGCCCATAGATTTCGGACATCGCCTTATATTGTTCGGAACCGGCCGTCGCCAGACGCAGTTCCTTGGAGATGAACTCATCCGTAATACGGCGAACTTCACTGACTTCAACTCCAGTACCAATATCATTGACGAATATGGAGCTATACTGCACCGTTTTACGCGCATAGCCTTCGGTTTGGACGTTCGCGATATTTGTCGATGTCACATTCAGGGCTGTCTGGTGAGCCAGCATGCCACTTACACCAGAGTTTAAAATTGCATTCAGGCTCATGATACTAACTCCAACACGGATGGCATTTTTGCTTCGCCTACGGAAGAATTGACCCTGGCACGGTAAAACATGCCTGTTTCAGCACCCACGCGGAGCAAAGGGGTCGAAGTCAAAACCATCGCAACTATTTGTTTTTCAACATATTTATTCATACTGTCACGTTATCCGTTAAACGGGGTTGACCCAAAAGGCGGTCTTTCGTGTCAACAAGAAGCAATTTTGATGCCAGTATTCAATTTGCCTTAAAGTGAGGACAGCTCTGCTCGCGCGCGAGTCTTAAACCCTCAGATCTTCCAATCCTTTAAAACTATGGACACGCCATCCTCTTCGGGCCCCAACAGCCAAGTATCCAGGTCGGCAAAATCGTCTCCATCGGACCAAAAGGCACCTGATATGCAGGACAAATTTGCCTTTCCCGTGAAATCAAATTCCTATCAAGATACTGTTTTTATTGATAATTTTTATTTTTAAAAAACTGGCCCGAAGCTTGCTTCATATGGGAACGAACAGACCGCGCTTTGCGGTAACAGCGAATTGAATGTGAGATACGCCATGGATATTGGGCAGATTATCGGGACGACAAAAGAGCAGCCGCGCCGGGAAAGTGAACCGCGCAAAGAAGAGAGTGATGATTTCGCAACCTTCTTGAACGAACCTGCTCCAAAACAGGAAGTTCCTGCAAAAAAGGAAGTCGGCGACATCGAGCCGCCTGTTAAAGAACAGGTAGCGCAAGACGCGTCTGCGAAGGCGCCTGTTGACAAGCCTTCTAACGATCAAGCTGGTGAACCCGCGACAACGGGCACCGAGCAGAAGGCGCAGGCGTCTGATGCTAATTCGCAAACCTCAGAAGCGAAAGAAACCAAACCTTTGGTCGTTGCAACTGCCACGCCTGCGGTACCTGCAATACCTGCGTCCAATACTGCGGCACCAAAGGTTGCTCCTGAAGTTGTCAAAGCCCAGCCTGCCCAACCGCCGGTCCCAGGCAAGAACGATATCTCAGCAGATACAGCAACTGCAATGACGCCAAAGATAGATGCCAAGCCAGAGACACCCAAAGCTGAAGCCAACGCTGCGACAGTAAACAACAATCCGGTAAATCTGGGAAAGGGTCAGGCCGCAGCGTCAGCGCATGCGCCGCTCCCTGCACCGGCAATTACAGAGAAGCCTGCAAAGAACAATACCGCCCCGCCTCCTAGCGCGGAAAAGGTTATCACAACCGGCGCGCCGGAGCTAAAACCGGCTCCCGCCGCCTCCGATGTAATAGCTGCCGTGCGGGCGCAGTCTGAGGCAAAGATGAGCGAGAAAGATATCCTTTCTGCCAAAATTGCAGAGATGCTGCAGGATGGAAAAGGTAAAATCACCCTGAACGGCCCGCCGCAAGCACAAAGCTTTCAATCGACCCTTGCCAGCAGCACGAACCTGGTCACCGCTTCTATGACCGGCAATGCTAACGCACCAGCCATGAACTTGATGCCTGGAACTGTCAGTGACGTGGAGGGTCTCATCCCGCAGGTAACGCCAACCGTCACGGCGAATGCCGGTGGTCTTCCGGCGGACACGACAAACCCAACTATACCAACAGCACCGACCGGCTCTGTTCAGGGGGTTGAGGCGACATCAACAAATACTGCCAGCCAGGCGGCGAATGCGGCCCGGGCGTCTGCTCATCTGCCTGTGGCAGAACAAGTCTCAACCCAGATCAGCACTGCAATAAAAGAAGGCCATGACCGTATCAAGATCAGCCTCCACCCCTCTGAACTTGGGCGGGTGGAAGTAAAACTCGACATTGGTCATGACGGACGTGTCCTCGCTGTTGTCTCTGTCGACAAGCAGGAAACTCTCGATATGTTGCAACGCGATGCCCGCACTCTCGAAAAGGCCCTTCAGGACGCCGGTTTTGATACCGGATCGAACAGCCTTAACTTCGGGCTCCGTCAGGATACTCAAGGCGAAGGAAGAAACTTTGTCGATCTTGATCTGCTGCTTGGCGAGACAATCGATGAAAGTGATTTTTCTATGCTGCCACAACAACCGCTGTCCAGCGGAGTTAATGGCGACGGTAGCCTGGATATACAAGTCTGATTTTAGTGAATTGATTTTCAATAAAGAGAGAATTCAATATGCCGGAAATAACCTCAACCTATCAGGCCCAGAACAGTGCCGCCAGTAAGGCGCAAACTAATCTGGCCAGTAATTTTGACGACTTCCTGACGTTGCTGACGACGCAGCTGACTAATCAGGATCCGCTCAATCCGACGGACTCGACAGAGTTTACCAACCAGCTTGTAAACTTCACTTCTGTGGAGCAGGCAATTGCAACAAACCAGAACCTGGAGTCGCTAGTCGAGCTGACGCAAATGTCTCAGCAGAATGCGCTCTCAGCTTCCATGATCAATTATCTCGGCAAGTCCGTCAGGACAAACCTCAACGTCTCAGCGTTAAACGCTGGTGAGGCGACGTGGAATATCGATCTTGGCAGCAGCGCGGCAAATGTAAAGTATGACATTTACAACCAAAATGGCTCCATTGTTTATTCCGAAACCAAGGAAACCGTCACGGCTGGCGCCCAGCAATATAGCTGGGATGGCACAACCAACAGCGGAGCCGATGCGGCAGACGGCGCATACTATCTCGTTGTGACCGCAGAAACCGAAGGCGGCAACGATATCAACGTCGGTTACAGTTTCGAAGGTATCACCACCAGTATTGATACGATGAATGGTGAAACCGTCCTGAAAGTGGGCGATGTCCCGATAGGACTTGGCTACATCACATCCGTAACACAACCACAAACAACTGATCCGTCCGCTTGAACGCGGCTAACCCAGAACGCTCTCGCCAGACAACCGGCGGGCGGTAAAATAGGAGAGATAAAATGAGTTTAACAGCAGCAATGTTTTCCGGTGTTTCGGGATTGGCCGCACAGTCGACCGCTATGGCGACGATCTCGGACAATATTTCTAATACGAACACGATTGGCTATAAGGGCACCAATGCGATTTTCTCAACTTTGGTGACTGAAAGCGCAACCGACACCACATACTCAGCTGGCGGCGTTCAAGTCCATCCGCGTTCACAGGTAGACCGCCAGGGACTGGTGACAGGATCATCCATCGATACCCACATGGCGATTGCCGGCGATGGGTTCTTCGTTGTGACAGGTACGCCAAACCCGACATTGACAGGTGGCAACTATGTTTTCACCCGCGCTGGTACATTTGAGCCGGATGCAACGGGCCTGCTTCGAAATGCACAGGGGTATTACCTGCAAGGCTGGGAGATTGACTCAAATGGCAATATCCCCGCCAACCGCTCGGACCTTGCCGCATTGACACCGGCAAACGTTACGGGCCTCACCGGTAATGCCGAAGCAACGTCAACTGTCGGCCTGCAGGCAAACCTTTCATCCAATCAAGCAACCTACGGTCCCGGATATGTTGCAGGGGACATGGCGGCAGGCACAGTCGATCCGCATTTCGTCCGGTCCTTCCAGATATATGACAGCCTCGGGTCGGCCCATACCATGACGTTCAATTTTCTGCGGACAGGTTCGGGCCTCACACCCAACGAATGGACCGTCGAAGTAACCGCTGACACCAATAACGACGGCGCGGAAGACATGCTAACATCCGCCATCGTTGGTTTTAATTCTGACGGTACTCTGGATATGGGTGCGACAACGCTGAGCAATACCATCAATATTCCCTGGGACGCGAGCATGGGTATCTCCAGCCCGCAGGCAATCGATCTTAACTTCGGCAACGATGGCCTCTCCGATGGTTTCACGCAGTCCGGGGCTATCTCACAACTGGTTTCCTCTGACGTGAACGGAGCCCTTTTTGGCGCCTTTGAATCCGTTTTTATTGATGAGGAAGGCACGGTGATCGCCAAGTTTGATAACGGAACGTCGAAGGAAATCTACAAGATTCCGATTGCAACCTTCGCAAATCCGAACGGATTGCAAAATCGAGATGGGAATGCGTTTGATGAAACGCCTGAGTCTGGCACATTCACTCTTCGCGAGGCGACATTGGGCGGGGCGGGAAAAATTATCTCCTCTGCTACCGAAGCTTCCACAGTGGATATTGCCGAGGAATTTACCCGCATGATCGTTACCCAGCGCTCCTACTCGGCGGCAGGTAAGATCATTACCACAGCAGACGAAATGCTGGAGGAGTTGATCCGTCTGAAACGGTAACTGACAGACGCCTTAAATCGATATCTTCATGGCGGAAAAAAGCCATTTCCGCCATGAAGATAAAATTAACCAACCTCATTAGCTGTTTGTTAAATCGATAGGCATATGATCTCAATTCAAGACACAATGTAAGTATGAGGTAGTGTGCAGATGCAGTCGCAAATGGACCGCAAAATAAATCGGATTATTGGCTTGGATGGTCAGCCAATGACGATTCACGATTTGCCGCCTAAGGACACCAAAAGATGGGTGATCCGACGGAAGGCAGAAGTCGTTGCCGCCGTTCGCGGCGGATTGATCAGCCTAGACGATGCGTGTCGGCGCTACACGCTTTCCGTCGAGGAATTTTTATCCTGGCAGAAGGCGATCGATAAGCATGGCCTGCCGGGTCTTCGGACAACCCGGATACAGGAATACCGTCCGAATGATCAAATTTATAAAAATGACTAGTTAAGTCACTTGTTAGTATATTTTCCTGAAAAGCCCGGTCGAAACACCGGGCTTTTATTTTGCTTATTATCCTCGCTCGCCAAATGCCGTTTTTATAAACTGCAAACGGGCGACTAAACAACTAGGCAAATTTTTCCGCTTACCCGGCAAATTTTGCCCGCCGTTAACCAGTTGTTTATTTACTCATCGTATCGTTCACGAAGTCGAATAACTTTTACGTTTATTTTAATTGAGTGAGGCACCGACGTGAACGGAATAAGCCAGCTTCTGCAAAGTTTGGGAACGGTCAGGGTCGTCATACTGGGCGGCGTCGCCGTTGGATTGATTGGATTGATCATGCTGATGGCAACCCGGATCAGCAGCCCGGATTACGCCTTGTTATATGGTAGCCTTGAAGCGGCAGACTCCGCGGCGATTGTCTCACGGCTCGAAACGGAAAACATCCCTTTCAAGATCTCGGGCAACGGGCGTGACCTCCTTATTCCCGAAGATCAGGTGGCTTTGGTTCGCTTGAAGATGGCGGAAGTCGGGCTGCCCAACGGTGGTTCCGTCGGCTATGAAATATTCGACAACTCCGACACTTTTGGAACCACGAGCTTTGTTCAGAATGTCAACTTCGTTCGTGCACTGGAAGGCGAGCTTGCCCGCACCATCCGTGCCCTTAACAATGTCTCGGCGGCGCGGGTCCACCTCGTTCTTCCCAAACGGGAGGTTTTCAGTCGCGACAAGCGCGAGGCAAGCGCCTCAATTGTCCTGAAACTGAACGGTCGCGGCCGTCTTACCGATGATCAGATTTCCGCAGTACAGCATATAACGGCATCTGCCGTCCCCTCCCTGTCTCCCTCGCACATCTCGATCGTTGACGAGAACGGCAATTTGCTTGCGCGGGGTGATGGCAAGGAAACGCCCGGTACTGGTATAAGCCAAACAGACTTCAAGCGAGTTGCCTATGAAAGCCGCCTTAAAGAACAAATCGAACAGCTCCTGGAAAAATCCCTTGGGACGGGCAATGTTCGTGCTGAAGTCAGCGCCGTCATGGATTTCGATCAGCGCACAATCCAGTCGGAAACATATGACCCGGACAGCCAGGTTGTACGCTCCTCCCAGCTGGTAGAAGAAAACAGCACTGCGAATGAAGGCATTGCCGGAGATCAGGCGGTTTCCGTCGCAAACAATCTGCCGGAAGCCGGAGCCGATACCGGCGCTGGATCAAGTTCCAAGAATGCTTCATCCCGGTCGGAGGAAACAGTCAACTACGAAATATCCAAAACCGTTACCACAGAGGTACGGGAATCCGGTCCGGTGCGCCGTCTGACGGTCGCTGTGCTGGTCAATGGCCGCTCTGAAATTGCTGAAGACGGGACCCGGACATACGAGTCCCTCAATGAAGAAGCCCTGAACCAAGTCAGCCGTCTTGTCAAATCTGCAATCGGGTTTAATGAAGAACGCGGCGATGTGGTCGAAGTTGTGAACATGCCTTTTGCAGAGGTAATCGTGCCTTTCTCTGATGAAGAAATTGTGACGGACGAGATTTTCTTGGGACTGACGAAGGCTGACCTATTCAAAATGGGGGAAATGGGCGTACTTGTCATCGTCGCCATGCTTGCACTCCTGCTTGTTGTTCGACCGTTGCTGAACCGCGCACTGGCAGTCGGCGGAGCGACACCAGCTCTTGCCAGGCCCGTTGGAGCCGCGGCGGCCGGAGCCTTGGCGGGCGGTGGTTCCGTGCCTGCCATCACCCATGGACAAAGCAGCGCTGGTGGCGCGGCGCAGGCAGAAACCCTCAATGAAGTCGACAGCATGATCGATATCGACAAGGTTGACGGCCAGGTCAAAACCTCAGCGCTCAATAAGGTCAGCGAAATCGTTGACAAACATCCAGACGAAGCAATTTCTATTCTTCGTAGCTGGCTCTATCACGACGCGTAAGGGAACGTCATTTCATGATAATTAGTGATGCAAAACATTTGAACGGTCCAGACAAGGCAGCCGTAATGATGCTGGCTCTTGGGGATGATCATACAAAAGAACTGTGGACACGTCTTGATGAAGAGGAAATCAAGGAAATTTCCCAGGCAATGTCCAATCTCGGCTCTGTGTCCTCGGATGTGATGGAGGCCCTGTTCGTTGAATTCGCGAGCAAGATTTCCTCAACTGGAAATATTGTCGGCAGCTATGAGGCAACAGAGCGCCTTCTCATGAAGGCGCTGACAGGCGACAAGGTTGAAGGCATCATGGAAGAAATCCGTGGGCCCGCCGGCCGAACCATGTGGGACAAGCTTGCCAATGTGAATGAGCAGGTGCTGGCGAACTATCTGAAGAACGAGTATCCGCAAACCGTCGCCGTGGTCATGAGCAAGATTAATCCCGGTCACGCAGCCAAGGTCCTTTCCACCCTGCCCGAGGATTTTTCTCTGGAGGTAGTCAATCGGATGTTGCAAATGGAATCCGTGCAAAAGGAAGTCCTCGATAAAATCGAAGATACTCTCCGCAGCGAGTTCATGAGCAACCTGGCAAAAACCAACAAGCGTGACAGCCATGAAATGATGGCCGAAATTTTCAACAACTTCGACCGCAACACGGAAGGCCGTTTTATTTCAGCCCTGGAAGAGCGCAATCGCGACTCAGCGGAGAAGATCAAGGCCTTGATGTTTACTTTTGAAGATCTGCTCAAGCTTGATCCGGCCGGAGTTCAGACCCTGCTTCGCAACGTCGACAAGGAACGTCTCGGCATATGCCTGAAGGGGGCTTCTGAAAGCCTGCGCGATCTGTTCTTTACGAATATGTCTGAAAGGGCGGCAAAAATTCTTCGTGAGGATATGGAGGCGATGGGCCCGGTGCGCCTTAAAGATGTTGACGAAGCGCAAATGGAAATTGTCAATATCGCCAAGGAACTCGCGGATAGCGGGGAAATCATGCTCGCTGACAGCGGCGGCGACGACGAGTTGATTTACTAGGATGCAAGCGACTATGAGCTCTACTACCAGATTTCTGTTCGATACCGAATTTGGCGCAAGTACGACGCCGAAAAAGGCGGAATCTCAGCCTGTTGAGAGTGAAAAGCCGGTCTACACGGAAAGCGATGTTGCCGCACTGAAGGTGGAAGCTTTCGAGAATGGTGTTCAGCAAGGCCGAGGACAGTCCCTGCAAGGCGTCGAATCTGCAATTAGTGATACGATGGCCGCAATCAATAATCAGCTCGGTCAGCTTCTTGGCAATTATGAGTCCAAAGTAGCCGGCGTGAAGCAGGATGCCGCAAATTTAGCATTGGCGATTGCATCCAAGCTTGCCCCGGCCCTCATAGATCTCGCCCCTGAGGCGGAGGTCCGCAAACTGATTGAGGAAAGCCTGGTGGATCTTCAGGACGAGCCCAGGATTGTCATTCGTGCAAGTGAAGCGACTTGCCAGAGTATTTCCTGCAAGATTGAGGAAATTACTCTCGCAACAGGATTTCAGGGGAAACTAATCCTGCTTCCCGATGACACCAAGCACGGAGGCGACTGTCGGATCGAATGGGCCGATGGTGGAACGGAACGGCGGCTTGAAGATATTCAGCACCGGCTGGAGAGCGCAATCAATCGCTTTATCCGGTCAACCGGAACAACAAACGACGAAGAAAATAACTATTCAGATCAGCCTGCAGCTGATCAGTATTAAGGAGTAAGAACGTGGCAAATGATGAAGAGCTCGATCTTGAGGACTTGAGTAAAACTCCGGCACCGGATCAGAAAATGACCATTCCGGATGATACCGAAGCGAATGCCATGGCGGATAGCTTTGAGGCCGAGGACGATACGGAAATTGCCCGAACAGCATCCGATCTTGAGGCTGTCTTCGACATTCCCGTGCATGTCACCGCGGTTCTTGGCAAATCGCGCATGCGCGTCAGTCAGCTTCTGAAACTGGGACGCGGCGCTGTCATTGAACTCGACCGCAAAGTCGGCGAGGCCATCGATATCTATGTCAATAACCGGCTGGTCGCCCGCGGAGAAGTTGTCGTCGTGGAAGATCGCCTCGGCGTCACCATGACGGAAATCATTAAGGCGGATCGCCGCTAGTAAACGGATAGTGCTGTGAATAAAATTGATTTTGCAACAGTTATCGGGTTATTCGGCAGCTTTACGCTAGTGACAGGCGCCGTCCTGCTGGGCGGTTCGATTGGCTCGTTCTTCAATTTGCCGTCGGTCCTGCTCGTGCTCGGCGGAACCTTCCTTGTCACGACGATCAGCTTTTCTCTGCCGGATATCATCCGCGCCCAGAAACTGGTTTTCAATGCCCTATTCACGCGTACGGTAACGCCGAACTATGCGGCCTACTCCATGCTGGACCTTGCCGATAAATGCCGGGGGAAAGGCGTACTGCATCTGCAGAACCACCTGCAATCCCTCCATGATGACAGCTTTCAACGTAAGGCGCTACAGCTCGTCGTGGACGGACTGCCGGTGAAAGAGGTCAATCGCATCCTACAGAACGATCTCAACGGCATGATCCAGCGTCATAATTCGGGTTCAAGCGTTCTGCGAAAAGCGGCAGAGGTCGCGCCTGCCATGGGCCTGATCGGCACATTGGTCGGGCTGGTCCAGATGCTCGGCAATCTCGATGATCCTTCCAGTATCGGACCGGCAATGGCCGTTGCGCTGCTGACCACTTTTTATGGCGCCGTGCTCGCCAACATGTTTTTCAATCCGCTTGCATCAAAACTGGAAAGAAGCTCCGCCGAGGAAGTACTGCTGAACCGCGTGTTCATGCTCGGCGCCGCGTCAATCGGGCGACAGGAAAACCCCCGCCGCCTTGAAATGTTGTTAAACACCCTACTGCCGCCCGCAAACCGCGTGCAGTACTACAGTTAAGTTCTTAGGAGAGTAGTTCGATGAGGTTGCTAATTATTGGTTCACTGAACGGTCAAATTGGTGCTGCCAGCCAGATCGCGATATCGCGTGGCGCCAAGGTGAGCCAGGTGGATGACATCGAAATGGCGATGGCCTCCCTTCGCGCGGGCAAGGGTGCCGATATGGCCATGATCGATGTCAATCTTCCGATAAAGAACCTGATCTCGATGCTGTCCGGCGAGCGGATCAATCTTCCGGTCATTGCCTGTGGTGTCAATGCAGATGCTACGGCTGCCGCCAATGCGATCCGCTCCGGTGCAAAAGAGTTTCTTCCCCTTCCGCCGGATCCTGAGCTCATTGCCGCCGTTCTTGAGGCCGTCTCTCAGGAAAACAACAAGCTCGTCTTTGCGGATCCCATGATGAAGGACGTGGTCGCCCTTGCCGAGCAGATTGCCCCGTCCTCCGCATCCGTCCTGATCAATGGTGAAACGGGAACCGGCAAGGAAGTGATGGCGAGTTATCTGCATTCGCACAGCAACCGTTCGGACAAGCCCTTCGTTTGTGTCAATTGTGCGGCTATTCCGGAAAACCTCCTGGAGTCAGAGCTCTTTGGCCATGAAAAAGGAGCCTTTACAGGCGCAATTGCCCGCCGTATCGGCAAGTTCGAAGAAGCGAATGGCGGCACCCTTCTACTCGATGAAATAAGCGAGATGGATATCCAGCTCCAGGCCAAGCTGCTACGCGCCATTCAGGAAAAAACGATTGACCGTGTTGGCGGAACAAAGCCTGTTCCTGTTGATATCCGGATTATTGCCACGTCTAACCGTGACCTGGCCGAGGCAGTTGCCGAGAAAACGTTTCGTGAAGACTTGTTGTTCCGGCTGAATGTTGTGACATTGAAAATTCCGCCGCTACGTCAGCGTCCGGTTGATATCGAAGTCCTGTCACGTCATTTCGCTAAAAAATACTCCGAATCCAACGGCCTTACCGAACGCCATATTGATGAGAGCGCACTGGCAAGGCTCAAAGTTAATCCCTGGAAGGGCAATGTGCGTGAACTGGAAAATACAATCCATCGAGCCGTACTCCTCTGTCAGGCAGATACGATTACAGGAGATGCGATTCTGATGCCCGATGGCAGCGCCACTCCGGCAAACTCTGCGGGGGTCGCAGCAGCGAACGCAAGCAACACAATGACGAATGACAGCAGCCTTGTCGGACGGAAGGTTGCGGATGTCGAGAAAGACCTGATCCTGAACACTCTGGATCATTGCTTTGGTAACCGTACACATGCTGCAAATATCCTTGGAATTTCAATTCGCACCTTGCGCAACAAACTAAAGCTCTACTCCGATGACGGCATACAAGTGCCTTCTGCCGGAAGCGAGCAGCGTTACCCGGTTCGGGCCTGATCGCCGTCACCTGTAAAATCAAAGCTCTGGAAAGTGCGTAGTAAATGAGTGAACCCCAAACAACGGTAGCGTCCCAAACGGGTAGCGGCGATTTTATGCAGCGTATCATGCAGGTTGTCGGTCGCAGTGATATCGGGCTTGCGCTCGGTGTCGTCTGCATCCTGATCGTTCTGATCCTGCCCATGCCGAGCTGGCTCCTGGATTTCAGTCTGGCGATCTCGATCACCTTTTCCGTGGTAATCCTGATGACTTGCCTGTTTATCTCCAAGCCTCTTGATTTCAGCTCTTTCCCGACGGTGCTGCTGATCGCAACGATGCTGCGGCTTGCACTTAACCTCGCATCCACCCGGCTTATCCTGTCGGAAGGTCATACCGGGCCGGAAGCGGCCGGGCATGTCATTGCAGCCTTTGGCAGTTTTGTCATGGGCGGCAATTTTGTTATCGGTATCATCGTATTTTCGATTCTCGTTTTAGTGAACTTTGTCGTGATCACGAAGGGCTCAGGGCGTATTGCCGAGGTCGCGGCTCGCTTCTCCCTTGATGCTATGCCAGGCAAGCAGATGGCGATTGACGCTGACTTGTCTGCAGGCATGATCAATGAAGATACGGCACGCCAGCGCCGAAAGGATCTGGAGGACGAAAGCGGCTTCTTCGGTGCCATGGACGGTGCGTCGAAATTCGTGCGCGGGGATGCAATCGCTGGTCTTCTGATCACGTTCATCAACATCATCGGCGGCATCATTATCGGCGTCGCTCAGGAAGGCATGTCCTTTGCAGCGGCGGCAGACAGCTACACCTTGCTCACCGTCGGCGATGGTCTGGTCAGCCAGGTTCCGGCTCTGATCGTATCCATCGCGGCTGGTCTGCTCGTCTCGCGTGGCGGTGTTGTTGGCACAACTGACAAGGCTCTGCTCGGTCAGCTTGGCGGCTATCCCCGCGCTCTCGGGGTCAGCGCCTTCCTTCTTGTCGGCCTGTCTTTACTGCCCGGCGTCCCCATGGTTCCGTTTCTGATTCTCGCAGGCGGCATTGGATACTCAGCCTTTGTCCTCAACCGCCGACAAGTCATCAAGGCCGTCGAGGAAGAGCAGTTAATGCTTGAAAACAAAAAGGCGGCCGTTCCGGCAGAAGAACCCATTGCCGCTACTCTAGCAATCGATGACCTTCGCCTTGAACTCGGCTACGGTTTGTTATCCCTGATCAATGATAAGGAAGGCTATCGCCTGACGGATCAGATCAAGGCGCTGCGCCGTCAGATAGCCAGCGAGATGGGTTTCGTGATGCCGAGCGTGCGCATTCTCGATAATATGCAACTGCCCGCCAATAACTACCTCGTACGTGTCAAGGAAGTTGAAGCAGGCACGGGTGATGTCCGTCCGAACAACCTTCTGGTTATGGATCCGCAAGGTCAGGCAATTGATCTGCCAGGCGAGGAAACGGTAGAGCCAACATTTGGCCTGCCCGCAGTCTGGGTAGATAGTGGCCAGCGCGAGGAAGCTTCCTTCCGCGGTTACACGATTGTCGATCCGGCAACGGTGATTACCACTCACCTAACAGAAATCCTGAAAGATCATATGCCGGACCTGCTGTCCTATGCCGAAACACAGAAACTGCTCGATGATTTGCCTACAGCCAATCAAAAACTGATCGCGGATCTGATCCCGAGCCATATTTCTGTGAGCGGTGTCCAGCGCATATTGCAAAATCTTCTTGCGGAACGTATTTCCATTCGCGACTTACCGACCATTCTGGAGGGGATTTCGGAAGCAACAGGATATTCCCAGAATATCAATATCATCACCGAACATGTCCGCGCACGTCTCGCCCGGCAGATTTCAGCGGCCAATTCGGCGGACGACGGATATATTCCACTAATCACCCTGACGCCGCAATGGGAGCAGAACTTTGCTAACGCCATTATCGGCCAGGGGGATGACCGTCAGCTTTCGATGGCCCCAAGTCAACTGCAGGAGTTCATTGCACGGGTTCGTGAAGTATATGACACACTGGCAAGTCAAGGGCACAACCCAGTCATGCTGACAAGTCCGGCGATCCGCCCTTACGTGCGGTCTATTGTAGAGCGCTTCCGCCCGACAACCGTGGTCATGTCGCAAAACGAGATCCACCCCAAAGCACGCCTGAAAACACTTTCACAGGTATAAGGGCCGGATAAATGCGTATTAAGACCTACACAGCCCCCACCATGGAAAAGGCGATCAATCAGCTTCGTCTGGAAATGGGACCAGAGGCAATCATCTTGTCCAGCCAGAACCTGAAAACCGGAGAGGTTCAGTTGACGGCAGCCGTCGAGCAGCTGGAAGCCCCCGTCCCGTCAAACGCCAATAGCTGGGCATCGGAGTGGGACAAGGACTGGAAAGTCGAGGCAAATAAACCCGTCGCCGAGGAACAGAAGGTCACAGCTAAAGAAGGGACATCTTCCGCGCCTCAATCTGCGGGAAGTTCACGGGCTACGGAAAGCACCTCCAAGATTACGCCCAAGATGGAACTGCTCGTTCAATCCATGGCGTTTCACGGCATTCCAACCCAGCTGGCAGAGAGGCTTTGCCGGATGGCATTGTCTCTCAAGACCGAGAACACCGCAATGGCCCTTGCCGCCGCCTTGGATACACATTTCAATTATTCCTCTCGGATCACAGGACGAAAAGCACCGCTGATGCTCGTCGGCCCACCAGGCGTCGGGAAAACCGCAACGATCGCCAAGTTCGCGGCCGCTGCAAAAATGGAGGGTCGGACGGTTCAGCTTATCACCACTGACACCAACCGCGCTGGCGCCATAGAGCAGCTTCAAGCCTATACAGACATACTCGAATTCGATCTCAGCGTTGCGGAAACCGCGGATGGACTCAAAACCATCGTGGAACAAAAAGCGCGGGATACAGGCTCGGATATCCTGATCGATACAGGCGGGATCAATGCCTATGACGAAGATGAAGTTGCGGGCCTTACGAAACATATCATCGCGGCAAAGGCGGAACCTGTTGTTGTCCTAGCCGCTGGCACCGATACCGCGGAGATGAGCGACACAGCAGAAACCTTCTCCGCTCTTGGGGCACGACGGATGATTGTTACCCGACTTGATACCACACGGCGATATGGCGGCATATTCACAGCCGCCCATACCGCAAACCTAAGCTTTTCATATGCAAGCGTATCCTCCTCCGTTGCAAACGGCCTGCATATAATAAATCCGGTAAATCTGGCCCGGCTTCTGCTCAGAGACCCTACTCATGCAGAAGTTGGCAAAGAATTTGACAAGGTAAAACCATGATCCAGACTGAAAGCCCACGCCGTAACCGGCCATCCATACATCCGGCCACGCAGGTCATCGGCAGTAACCTCATCACCGTTGCCTCCGGCAAGGGTGGTGTCGGTAAGACTGTGCTGGCGATCAGCCTCACACAGGCGCTTGCCAAGTCCGGAAAGAATGTTCTTCTGTTTGACGGAGATGTTGGCCTGGCCAATGTGGATATCCAACTCGGAATCATGCCGGAGAAGGACCTAGCATCGGTAGTTACGGGCGAAATGGATCTGAAAGATGCGGTTTTTAACTGCGCGGAGGGCGGCTTCGACCTCATTGCCGGAAGATCCGGCTCCGGTTCTCTAGGCACTCTTTCTGTCGGCCAATTACAAAAAATCCGGCAGGATCTTGCCAACCTGAGCAGCAGCTATGACTTTATCATCCTTGATCTTGGTGCGGGTATTGATGATGCCGTTCGGACGCTATCCGGAGGCGCTGGTCCCAAACTGGTCGTCACGACCGGCGACCCGACCTCTCTCACGGATGCCTATGCCTATATCAAGGTGACATCCCAGATAACACCGGACGCAGATCTGCGCATCCTCGTCAATATGGTCAAGTCCGAAGCCGAAGGGAAGAAGGTGTATGAGAAACTCCTGACGGCCTGCCGGAATTTCCTGAATATCGCACCGCCTCTTGCGGGTATTATCGAACAGGACGAAAAGGTGTCGAGTGCGATCCGCGCACAGGCTGGCCTCATGACGCGCTATCCGACAAGCCGCGCCGCCAACGCTATCGACAACCTGGCGCGTTATGTTCTCAAGGGAGCTGCATAATTAGGCAGTTTTAGATTATGAGTGGTATTCGCTCACCTTCCGGCGTTTCGTCGAGTGTAACGGGAAGTTCCAAGTCCCCGGCGTCCGGTCAGGGACCTGTCAACGCGACGACCTCGATTACCCCGGCGGGAGGTGAACGCGGGTTGCCCGCGAACAATCCGCAACAAACGCCGTCCACACCTGCACCCACAGAGATCAAATTGATCAATGCCGTCGTTACGGCAAAATCATCAAATGAGAATATTGTCCTGCATACAGAGCTGGGTAATTTTCGCATTACGACCCCGACCTCTCTCTCCGTCGGCAGTCATATCACTTTTGAAGTTATGAACGCCGAAGAAGTGATATTGGCGCGATTGCTGAACGTCAACGGCAAGGCACTTTCACCTCCACTTGATGTGCGATTGCTGCCGACAATTGCAAAATCGCTTTCTGGCGCGGAAGGGTATATTAAGGCTGGTCAGCTTCATCCGCTTGAATTGAAGGCGGGTTTGCAAACTCTGGCAACGCCAATAGCTGTCACGAAGGGAGAGATCGCTTTGCCCCCGCCAGCACCAGCACAATCGCCAGCGCCTCCCGCAACTCAGCAGACAACGCCAGTGCCGTTAGCGAGCAGGAATATTGTGTCGGCACCGACGAATAATGCCGCCACGATCCAGAACGATATTGCCCCCCGCACCAATCCACAGGGTATCGCGGTCTATCAGCGGTATCACAGCCCGTCCTTAGCTGCTCCGCCCACAGCGGCAGTGGAAACAAAAGCCACGCAAAACATACCGAATGCCAATCGATCACCGATCATTGAAGCTGATCTTATCCGACAACCTGCTCCGGTTAAAATTGAAACGTCAAAGGGGACGCAAGTCTTTGAGGTGGGCGACAAGATCAACCTGATTATCCGGCCGCAAAAAGGAGCAGCTCCGTTGGTGCCCCGCGCCGGGATTCTACAAGGAACCGTTGTTGCGCTGACCAATGCTCCAAACGCGGGAGGCCTCTCCAGAGTTACCATGCAGACTCCCCTCGGGACACTCTCCTACAGCACGACAACTCCCCCTGCGGCAGGAACCAATGTTCAGTTTGCGGTCGCTGATGAGATTAGTATTTTCCCATTACCCGAAGCAAATATCCGGCAATCCGGCGAGCGGGCACCGAAGCTAACTATCATGGGTGACTGGAGCAATCTCCGCGAGGCAATAAATCAGGTTGCACGTCACGACCCGATTGTTGCCCAAACGGTTATCAGCCAGACTATCCCACAGGCAAACCCGCAGCTTTCAAACAGCCTGCTGTTTTTCATGGCGGCGTTAAATCTTGGTTCCATTGAGAAATGGCTTGGTCAGGATTTTGCCCAGGCCATGAAGGCGTCCGGGCGAATTCCTCTGCTTCAGGCGCTGGAAGAAGATTTCGCCACTTTTTCCCGTTTGCAAGCCGATAGCGGCGGCCAGGATTGGAAAAGTCTGAATTTTCCGTTTTTCGACGGCGCCAATCTGCGTCAGATACGCATGTTCCATCGGCGTCATAAAAATCCGGAAGCCGACGAGGGAGAAGCGGAAACAACTCGCTTTTTGATAGAGCTTAACCTCACGAAATCCGGGCCTTTGCAATTGGATGGCCTGTTCAAGAAGCAGATATTTGACCTTGCCGTCCGCAGTCACAGGGATGTAACGACGGAAATGCGGCAACATATTACTAAACTGTTCAGCGAGCATATGGAAATTTCAGGGTTGAATGGACAGCTAACCTTCAAAACCATTACGCCATTCCCTATAGATCCGCTCAAGGAATGGGAGACAAGTAATGACAGGGAGACAGGGGCTAAATTCCCAGCTTAGTGCGTATTGCCTTGGTGAGCTTGGCCTTGATGATCGAATAGGCCTCTTCAATATAGGCCTTGATATCATCGTCCCCCATGGCATTCTGTGAAACCAGTTGAACCCATTTTGCCCGGGCCAGATAGGGAGCGGGGACAATCCCCTCCTGCTCGATAAGAATTGCGTATGTAAGATCACTGCACTTGAAGCTGATTTTCTCTGTCTCTCCCGGCCCCCAATGCGAGCAAATGGCAAAAATCTTCCCGCCAATTTTCCAAACCGAGGCGTTGCCCCATTGCACAACATTTTCGACCGCCGGCAAAGAGGCACAAAATCCATCAAAATCTGATCTGTTCACGGGTCTTTTCTCCCCAATGGCAACTCGCAGCAACTTCAGAATAAAGAACTTTATAGCATGAAATTTCAACCTTGATAGAACAGCCGCACTACGTCATATTCCCGCCCAAGACCAGACCGGATGGGAATATGAAATTATGTATGTTGTTGCAGCGCTTTATAAGTTTGTGGCACTGCCCGACTATGAGGAATTGCAGCAAGAGCTGCTAAAGCTTTGCCGTGAAAACAAAATTCAGGGCACTCTCCTGTTGGCAGAGGAAGGTATTAACGGAACGGTATCCGGCACGCGCGAAGCCATAGACATCCTTCTTGCCTTCCTGAAAGCCGACCCGCGATTCAATGACCTGCAGCATAAGGAATCGATCAACGAAAACCAGCCTTTCTATCGAATGAAGGTTCGCCTCAAGAAAGAGATTGTAACCCTGGGCGCGCCCGGCCTTGATCCGCGAGAGGCTGTTGGAACCTATGTGAAACCGAAAGACTGGAACAATCTGATCAGTGACCCCGATGTTCTGCTGATCGATACACGCAATGACTATGAAGTCGAGGTTGGAACATTCAAGGGCGCACTTAACCCGGAAACAAAAACATTCCGGGAATTCAAGAAATTCGTTGAGGAAAGGCTTGATCCCGTCCGCGACAAAAAGGTCGCAATGTTCTGCACGGGAGGAATTCGCTGTGAAAAATCCACATCGTATCTCTTGTCAAAAGGGTTTGAGAATGTGTTTCATCTTGAGGGCGGTATTCTCCAGTATCTGGAAGATGTTCCGAAAACGGAAAGCACCTGGGAGGGGGAATGTTTCGTTTTTGACCAGCGGGTAACCGTTAATCACGATCTTGAAAAAGGATCCTATGATCAATGTTATGCCTGCCGCTATCCGATCACAGAGGAAGACAAGACATCCCCACTCTATCTTGAGGGTGTTTCCTGTGCCCGTTGTCACGACAGCCTGAGCGAGGATCAGAAAAAGCGTTTTGCTGATCGTCAGAAGCAGATCGCACTCGCAAAAGCACGAAACGAAAGCCATCTCGGCAGTAAATAACCGTCACTCCAGTTCGCTATACCGATTTGATCAGCCTTCCAAGCGAGGCAAACGAAGCGGCTGATTTGAAGGGGGCAAAAGATCCTGTCTTTTGAATTTCCGTCGCTGCATCAACCATGGCCCCGTAGGCAATACGGGCAAAAGCAGACCCGGCGTTGATCCGGCGCACCCCTGCCTTTTCCAGCTCCGCCAGCGTCACCCCCGGCAAGCCAATTCCGGCAACGACATTCACAGGCCGCGACACAGAACGGCAAACTTCCGAAATGGTTTCAAGGTCAGGCAATCCCGGTGCATATAAAACATCCGCCCCGACAGCCTCATACCCTTCGAGCCGTGCTAGGGTATCGTCAAAATCGGATCGTCCAAAAAGATAATTTTCGGCGCGGGCTGTCAGCATAAAAGGCCGGTCAAGCTTCGCAACCGCTTCCGCTGCTGCTGCAATCCGCTCAATGGCATGTGCGCGATCGTAAATCGGATTATCCCGATCACCCGTCGTATCCTCAATCGTGCAGCCCGCCAGTCCGATTTCCGCAGCCAGGCGAACCGTTTCAGCAACCGTTTCAGGCGCATCGCCATACCCGTTTTCAAGATCCGCACTTACCGGCAGCGGGGTCGCCGCAATAATTTCAGCTGCATGATCCAGCGCTTGCTGCCGGCTGATCTCTCCAATAGCGTCCCCTTTGCCCGACGAAAACGCAAAACCTGCACTTGTGGTTGCCAACGCCTCAAATCCCAGAGCGGCCAGCATTTTTGCAGACCCGACATCCCATGGATTTGGAAGAACAAAGGCTTTATCACGTTGATGCAGAGCCTTGAATTTTTCAGCTTTTTCCGACAATTTAACAGCCTCCGACTATATGTTCATGATATGTTCCTTATCACTAATTCACTGATCTAATCAAGGAAAAAGCAAGTCGGAAGTCTAAGTGGGCAAGCGCCCGTTCGATTACAGAGGAGCGGATTTGCGCCGATGCAATTCGATTGCCATGTCATCAATCGCCATCTGCTCGGCGCGATCACGTGAGTATTTTTCCCTGGTCATTCGGGCCTCAAGCGCAATCTCGTATTTTTTGAGTTCCTGGAAGCAGTCCGCCACCTCTTCATTGAGCGCAGCGATTTTCTCGTCCAAATCTTTTATGCTGACGTGGATATTCTCCCTCTGTATTTTTGCTGCCGCGGCGTAACTCGCGAAGGCGAACCCAAGTTCCGGGTCCTTGTCGGCAATATCGATCTCCTGCTGCAGTTCTTCATCCAGCTTATGAAGCCGCGCCAAAAACCCCTCTCGCAATTCTTCAAAATCTGCAAGTTCACGGCGTTTTTCATCCAGCTTCCATTTGTGAACCCGGATCAGGTTTTGCAAACTCTTCATGTTATCATTGCCATCAGGATCTCAAACCGGAAGTTAAGCGGATTCAAATTCTATCTGCTGTTCAAGAATTTCGGAAAGGGTCGCATAGCATTCCGGCAAACTTGTTCGTTCTTTTTTGTTCTGGCTCATAAACTCTTCAAGTAGCGGGAAGAAGTGAATTGCCTCATCCACCTGCGGATCGGTGCCCGGTCGATACGCGCCGAGCCGGATCATTTCCGCCATATCATCATAGGTAGAGAGATACTGCCTGGCTTTCGAGATAAGAATATTCTCATCTTCGCTATTACATCCGGGCATAGTGCGCGAAATGGACTTGAGAACATTAATAGCCGGATACCGGCCGCGTTCAGCAATCTGCCGCTCCATGACAATATGACCATCCAGAATACCGCGAACGGCATCGGCCACGGGCTCATTATGGTCATCTCCCTCGACGAGGACAGTGAAGAGCCCCGTAATGCTCCCTTTTCCTGAACCCGGTCCCGCCCGTTCCAACAGTTTCGGAAGTTCGCTGAAAACTGTTGGTGTATAACCCTTGCTGGTCGGGGGTTCTCCGCCAGAGAGCCCAATGTCCCGCTGTGCCATGGCAAAGCGTGTAACACTGTCCATGAGACAGAGCACCTCGCGCTCCTTATCCCGAAAATATTCCGCAAGGGATAAGGTCAGATAGGCCGCCTGCCGACGCATAAGCGCGGATTCATCAGAGGTAGCCACGACAACGACGCTTCTTTTCAGACCTTCTTCACCAAGGTCGTCTTTAATAAATTCCTGAACTTCGCGCCCCCGCTCCCCGATAAGTCCGATCACATTGACGTCCGCCGCCGTATTGCGGGCCAGCATGGAGAACAGGACGGATTTACCGACACCGGAACCGGAGAAAATACCCATCCGCTGTCCGCGGCAACAGGTAACAAATGTGTTCAGAGCCCTTACGCCCAGATCAATTTTCTCGCCAACGCGCTGACGTGCATGGGCAGGCGGCGGCGTATTCCTGAAAGGAATGGCGGCGCTTCCCGCACTTAAAGGAGGGCCACCATCAATGGGTTCTCCCATCGCATTCACGACACGGCCAAGCCAGCTTTCATTCGGAAAAATAACGGGATCACGTTCCGCGATTTCCGCTTTGCAGCCAATGCCAACGCCTTCCAGCGCCGCAAAGGGCATAAGCAATGCGCGATCATTTCGAAAGCCAACAACCTCGCATTTTACGTTCCCGCCATCCCGGGACCGCAGATTAACCCGGCTGCCAATACTCAGGCGTCTTTGAATGCCCCCGATTTCAACCAACAGCCCTTGGATTGCAGCAACGCGACCATAGAATTGCGATGTGGGAACTCTGCTGATTTCGGAAATTATATCTTGCACGAATGACGCTCCGGGTTTTCAGTTTTTGCAACTTGCCTCGACCTGTAAAACCCATTTTGACTTATACCTTTTAAAGTTTCGTAAATGCTGTTTACCCGGGTTAACAAAGATAGTTAATTTTTATCTTTTATTTTAACTATTTGTTAAGTTAAGTTATTAATAATAGTTGCGTACAGGAGGTGATTTATGCGGGTATTATTGATTGAAGACGACAGCTCAATGGCACGTGGCATCGAATTGATGCTCAGCGCAGAGGGCCTTAATGTTTACACAACCGACCTTGGAGAAGAAGGGGTCGATCTCGGTAAACTCTACGATTATGACATTATTATCCTGGATTTGGGCCTGCCTGATATGTCTGGCTATGAAGTTCTTAAAAAGCTTCGGACAGCCAAGGTCTCAACCCCCATTCTGATATTGTCCGGCATGTCCGAACCCGATGATAAAGTTAAGGGTTTGGGGTTCGGTGCGGATGATTATCTGACCAAACCTTTTAATAAAGATGAACTTGTCGCACGTATCCATGCGATTGTCCGCCGCTCCAAGGGGCATGCACAATCGACAATCCAGACAGGCAAGCTGACCGTCAATCTGGATTCCAAGTCTGTGGAAGTCAGCGGCCAGCGGCTGCATCTCACCGGCAAGGAATATGGCATGCTGGAATTGTTGAGCCTGCGGAAGGGCACAACGCTGACAAAAGAAATGTTCCTCAACCATCTTTATGGTGGCATGGACGAGCCGGAACTCAAAATCATCGACGTCTTCGTTTGCAAGCTGCGCAAAAAACTGGCGGCAGCCACCAACGGAGATAATTACATTGAAACTGTCTGGGGCCGCGGCTATGTCCTACGGGACCCTGACGAGAACGTACAAGCCAAGGCAAGCTAACCCAGCTATCAAGACAAGAAGCCAAAATAAACCCCGCGGTACTTAAAATACTGCGGGGTTTATTTTGTTGAGAAGTTATAGAGAAATTTAAAGACGACGCGCTTATCAGCTCGCCGCCGCCATTATCCCGCCTTTAGCTGACGTATAGACGCCGCGCTGGCCTTCAATCGGCTTAAAGCTATCACAGATGCCAAGGACAGTCTCTGCACCGCCCAGAAAGAGAGCACCGTCATCTGCCAGAATGTTGTGAACCTGGTTCAGAACTTTCCCTTTCGTCGCCTGATCGAAGTAGATCAGCACATTGCGGCAGAACACAACATCGAACTGCCCCATACCGCCCAAATCCTCGAGGAGGTTTTTAGGCTGGAATTTCACCATGGCGCGAATGGAGCTGTCGATCTGCCACATCTCGCCGACCTGCTGGAAATGCTTCATCAAAAGCTGGATTGGCAAACCGCGCTGGACCTCAAATTGCGAATACAGACCCGCTTTCGCTTTCTCAAGCACCTCGTTTGAAATATCCGTCGCCAAAATCTCGACACGCCATCCCGCCATTTTTGCTGCTTCTTCTTTGAGCAGCATCGCAATGGAATAGGGCTCCTGCCCTGTCGAGCATGCCGCCGTCCAGATCCGCAAACTCTTTTTTGCGGCCCGCGACTGAATGAGTTGCGGCAGAATAACCGACCGAAAGATATCGAACGGCTTGGTATCACGGAAAAAGAACGTTTCGTTGGTGGTCATCGCCTCCGTGATCTCATTTAACAAACGCTCATCATTCGTCCGGCGCACTTCTTCGGCCAAAGCTTCAAGGCTTTCAAGGCCGCGTCTGCGCGCAAGCGGAACAAGCCTGCTTTCAAGCAGGTAGACTTTTTCTTCCGTCAGCACCAAGCCGGAACGTTTCCGGACTATATCACCGAAAAGCTGGAAATCCTGGCTATTCATGCGGGCCTCCCATTGACGAAATTCTCGATTGCGCCAGAGATTCTCTGTAAAGGCAGAATATTTGTGCATAGACCAGCGGACGCAACCGCCCCCGGCATTCCCCATACAACACTTGTTTCTTCATCCTGACCGATCACCACTGCTCCTGACTCCGCAAGTTTTCTGCAGCCTTCCAAACCATCATGCCCCATCCCCGTTAGAATGGTTGTCAATACATGCGTGCCATACACGGACTGCAGGCTCCGCAGCATTGGATCAACAGACGGGCGACAATAATTTTCCGGCGCTTCCTGATTTAATTTAATAATAGTATTTCCAACCTGACCACTGACAGTCAAATGCCAGTTTCCAGGCGCAACATAAACCCGATTATCCTGAACCTTCTCGCCATCTATCGCCTCAAGGCAATCTTTGCCATAAATCTTAGTCAGATGTTCGGCCAGGATAGTCGTAAAGGTCGCCGGCATATGCTGAGTAATAAAAATGGGAAGGTTTATTTTGTCCTTTAGCCCGGCCAACAACTTGAAAAGCGCTTGCGGCCCGCCTGTCGACGCCCCGATTGCAATTGCCTTTATCTGGGGAATTCTTGAAATCTGCCGCACAGTTGCCGGCGTTTTTGCGGCAACAAGCGATGCCTTGTGTTCCCGCTGTTGCGGCACGATGGCCGGACGGGAAACAACCTTACCGGCAGCTTTATCCCGGGATCGCCTCGTTGATCCCAGCGCCCTGACTTTTTCTAAAAGGCCACGCTGAAAATTTTCCTTATCATCGGCTACACGGGTCGATTCAGGCTTTGCTATATAATCGGCGGCGCCCATAGACAGTGCCTTCAGGCTGACATCAGCATTACGGCGAGTCAGGGTCGACGCCATGATGACCTGCACATCCGGATCGAGAGATACTAGCTTGGGCAGGGCCGTCAACCCGTCCATCTCTGGCATTTCAATGTCCAAAATAACAAGTTCCGGCTTTGCCCGCTCAAATTCTCGTAGTGCCATGGCGCCATTGCTGGCAAGAGCGACGACATGTATATCCGCTTCCGCGTCCAGCCACCGTGACAAGAACCCTCGAATAACGGCTGAGTCATCGACGATCATCACCCGGTAGGGGTCACCGGATGCGCTCTTCGGACTTTGCGCAATAGTTTCGGCCTGGATCACCTAGATAACTCCCACCTGCGAGAATTTTGCTTCGATAATCGCCCGGTCAAAGGGCTTCATAATATATTCGTTTGCACCGGCAGAGATGGCCTCGCGAATATGGGCCATGTCATTCTCGGTGGTGCAAAAGATCACGATGGGCTGTTCACCATTTTCCGTACCCCGCAAAGTCCGTAGAAAATCGATACCGTTCATAACTGGCATGTTCCAGTCGAGCAAAATAACATCAGGCATTTTCTCCTGACAGGTCGTGAGTGCGCCTTTGCCATCCTCCGCTTCCAGGATTCCAAAGCTCATGTCTTCCAATATCCTTCTGGCAACCATGCGAACGACTTTGGAATCATCTACAATCAAACAGGATGGCATCAACTTTCTCCGTTTCTTATGCTGCGATTGTCGAATTGCCGCCAAAATCGAGCAGCCGCTCGATCTGCAGAACAACAAGCAATTTATCTTCAAGGCGATAGACACCGCCGGAAATCTCCTTCCAGCGGGCATTCAAGGTTACCGGTGTCGGCTGTAAATCATTTACGTCCAGGGTGAGCACCTCTCCCACACTGTCAATCATCAGGCTGTAGGGTTCACCATGATGCTCAACGACAATACTCATGCCGCCGTCTTCCTGCTCTAGCTGGGATAGACCGAGCCTTTTGCGCACATCAATCGCGGTCACGATCCGTCCGCGAAGGTTAAGGGCACCGGCAACTTCCGCCGGGGCAAGAGGAATTTTGGTCAGCTTAAGATCCCGAAGGACGTCGTGCACTTCAAGAACCGGGATACCGAAGAGCTGGTCCGCGATTAAAATCGTCACATATTCCTGCATGTTACTGATCGTCATTTTGCACTTCCACTTGCTTTGAGAGTCTGCGTGAGCGCCGACATCAATGAATCCCTGTCGAATTTTGCAATGTAATCGGAGAAACCGACCGCACGGCCACGATCAAAATCGCCAGGTGTCGTATGGGATGACAGCGCCACAATCGGCGTTTCATGCCACCTCTCGTCACCCTTCACCTTTTCAGCAAAGGTGAAACCATCCATTTCCGGCATTTCAATATCGCTAATAATGATATCGAAATGCTCGCCGTGATCGCGTTTTTCGAGAGCGTCGATACCATTTTCGGCGGTCGTGACAGCGTAACCGGCCGTTTTGAGCAGGGGCACAAGCATGTTGCGGAAGAATGGGCTATCATCGACCAGCAAAACTTTCTGCTTTTCGTTTCCTTGACCGAATGGACGTGTTTCCTGCGCGCCAAACCAGCTTCCGAAGCATTTTTGCAGGCAATACCCGACATCGACGATATCCGTTGCTTTATCGCGGATAACCGCGCTTCCCACGAAACCTTCACGGTCAGACATCATTTCGACATCAAGGGTGTCTTCAACAATATCAACGATTTCATCGACAACGAGACCCATGGTGCGATCCTGATCGCTGAAAACCAGGACCGGTTGGCGGCCTTCTTCGACAATGCTTACGCTGTCGTCAATTGTTGTCAGCGGCATCAACTGGCCGCGGTATTGAACAACCTTCTTGCCATTGGTGTCTTCAATCGTATCAACATCAATTTCTTCGAGTCGGGCAACCAGCGACAGAGGCACAGCCTTCGGATCCTTCCCACCTGCCCGAAAAACAAGTAGAGCCGTTTTCTCGTCTTGCAGCTGGCTTAGCTTGGCTTCATCCTTCTCGGAATTGTCAGCGCTTACGGCGGCATCACCAGCCATTGCAGCAACGCCATTTGGATCCAGGATCATGATAACGCTGCCATCCCCAAGGATCGTATTCCCCGAGAAAATAGATAGGTTCTTGAGAATTGGCGCTATCGGTTTGACGACGATCTCTTCAGTATCGAAAACCCGGTCAACAACGATGCCAAAAACAAAACTTGCGACCTGAATGACGACGATAAATTCTTCTGCCCCTTTGACCGTGCTTTGATCTGCAACTTCATCTGCGGCGGTTTCCAGTCGCATGATGTCATTGAGATGCAACAATGGAAGTAGTTGATCACGCAACCGCAGGACAGGTGACTCATTGATCATTTCGATGGTGTGGTCACTGCTGCTGTTGGTCGATGCCCGGACAAGCTCCAAAACGCTTGTTTGCGGGATCGCAAAGCGCTCGCCACAACACTCAACAATCAATGCGGAAACGATGGCGAGTGTCAACGGAATCTTGATGGTAAAGGTCGATCCTTCCCCTTCTTCCGATGTCAGCGCAATCGTTCCTCCGATTTTCTCGATGTTCGAACGGACGACATCCATCCCGACACCTCGGCCGGAGACGTTTGTCACCTTCTCGGCCGTCGAGAACCCCGCCCGCATGATGAAATTCTGGATCTGCTGCTTGCTCATGCCCTCAAGTTCGGCTTCGCTTGCCAGTCCGTTTTCAATGACTTTTTTCTTGATCTTTTCTCCGTTCAGACCGCGACCGTCATCGGTAATCTTGATGATGATATGACCGCCTTCATGGAAAGCCTCAAGAACAATCTTGCCGGTCTCATTCTTGCCGTTTGCAACACGATCCGCAGGCATTTCCAATCCATGATCAGCGGAGTTACGCACCATGTGTGTCAACGGGTCCTTGATCAACTCCAACACCTGGCGATCGAGTTCCGTTTCGGCTCCACGCATAACCAGATCAATTTTCTTGTCAAGATCTTGGCTCAAATCGCGAACAATGCGCGGCAGTTTAGACCAGGCGTTCCCGATTGGCTGCATACGGGTTTTCATCAGCCCTTCCTGCAACTCTGTTGTCACATGGCTTAGACGCTGAAGCGGTACCGTGAATTCGTTGTCATCCATACCACGGACCATCTGCAGAAGCTGATTTCTTGTGAGTACGAGTTCACTTACCATCGTCATCAGGTTTTCGAGCATCTGGACATTCACCCGAATGCTCTGATTTGCAATGCTCGACTCCTTCGATGCTTTTTCTTTAGATGATTTCTCTGCTACCGGTTTCGTCTCTCCGTCCTTAACCAGCGGTTTTGCTTCAGCAACAGGCTCAGGCATATCGTCCGGGCCTTCTGCGGCCTGGAAAGCAGCCTCAAGCTCTTCGAGGGATACCTCGCCTGAGCTTGGTTCATCATCCGGACCTTCTGCGGCCTGAAACGCCGCTTCCAGCTCCTCTTCGGAGACACTGCCCTCTGGAATACTTTCTTCTTCCTTGACCGGCGCCTCTTCAACGGGAGCAGATGCCGTGCCGAAGGCGACTGCGTTCAACCGGGCAATTAGGTCAGCATCATCTCCTGCGGGCTCTTCCTCGGTTTCTTCAATCGTGGCAAGAATGTCCTTAATGACATCCATGGCTTCCAGAATAATCGTAACAACGTCAGCAGTGACGGTCAGTTCCTTGTCACGGATTTTACCAAGAACATTTTCCCCGGCATGGGCCACTGCCTCAAGTCTTGGAAGCCCTAGAAAGCCACATGTCCCTTTGATTGTATGGACGAGGCGAAAAATATTTCCGATATGACTTTCATCGCTCGGGTCCTGTTCCAAAACAATGAGTGACGTGTCAACAATGCCTATGCTTTCGTTGGTTTCCGTGAGAAACTCGCTCAGAAGATCATCCATTTAACCGCATACTTTCCGTAACGTTGCATGATATCCGGGAACGTAATTACCCTGATATTTTCAGATACAGAATGCCGGATATAGGTTAACAAGCGGTTACAGAGAGAGCAGTTTTACGCCATTTTTATCCTGATGAGGATTTCAGTATATTCATTTTTCTTTTGCCGAGCATCTAGCAATTTTTATGGCCGACAATATGGACCACCGATCCATTTAACCGGAACGGACGGAGAGGCTCACGTGATCGTCATCCATTTCCTGAATAACGAGGTTCGCCTTATTATTCTCGCAAAGAGCCATAAGATACTGTACCCCGACATTCTGGGCCGTCAGTTCTGCCTCGTTATAACCGTTTTGCAGAATATGGGTTACGTCTTCTCGAAGGAGCGCTCGCATTCCTTCTGCGCGAAAGTTAAAGGACCAGCCCCCCTTAGAGACATCGCCTGTGACCTTCAGTTCGCCTCCCCGCGGTAAAGCTCCGGCAGCAACAACCAGCAAATTACAGAGAATCTTCACTACATCTTTTGGTAGCATTTCTATGCTGCCAGCCTCATCCGGCCAGTCAAGCTTGACTTTTCCGAAAGACATGAGGTCACGGCTGAGATTGCGGGCGTCTCGCAATGAAATATCCTGCCCCATACTGCCGGCGAGACCAAATGCAAGCCTGTAGAATTGAAGCCGGGCCGAGGCCTCACCCGCGCTTTCACTTATCAGCTTGAGGGCTTCTGCCCGCATATCCTCATTGCCATCATCTGCAACGAGCTCGGTGCCATTGCAAATGGCGCCAATTGGGCCGATGACATCATGGCAGAGTTTGGAACTCATTAAAGACGCGAGTTTCAGATCAATCATATTATCACCGGAATCCAATACATTCAGAACATTACAAAAAGGAACAACCTTTGTCGCCTGCACGACAATTTGCTAAAGTGAATATGCAACAATCCAGTCTGACATGTTAAGAGAAAAATCATGCTAGCCCAGTTTTCACCAGGTCAATATGTTCGTCATCCACAGCAACCGTGCTGGGGTATCGGTCAGGTTCAGTCTTCTGTTGCGGATCGTGTCACGGTAAATTTTGAACATGCTGGCAAGCAATTAATCATTGCAAGTGTCGTTGAATTAATCGTCGTAAATGATGACGACATATACGGCAATTAAGCAGAAATATTTAACTCCGGAGGAACCCAGAATTGACAACAGGAAAGTCGACATTTGCCGTTCCAAAGGCGCCCGGTAAAGGTGGGCGGAAAGCGCGCTATCAAAAAAAGGGCCGTCAGGTTGACCCGGTTGCCGCCCGCGAAGTTGCGGCGCTTCTCGGGCGTCGTTCTCGGCAGCCCGACTTATTGATTGAACATCTGCATTTAATCCAGGATACCTATGGATATCTGTCTGAGGCTCATCTGACGGCACTAGCGGATGAAATGCGTCTTGCCTTGACTGAAGTATATGAGGTCGCAACCTTTTATCACAACTTCACTGTTGTCAAGGAAAGTGACACAACGCCTGCGGCTCTGACAATCAAGGTCTGCGACAGCCTAACTTGCGAAATGGTGGGATCGATGGCCCTGAAAAGTACGCTTGCGGTTAAATACGGCGCCAATGTCCGCGTTACCCATGGCGCCTGCATGGGTCGCTGTGAAAAAGCCCCCGTAGTGCGCATAAAAGACCGCTATGTCGGCAATGCAACGCAGGAGACTGTCGATACCGCATTGGAAGACGAGAAGCGGAATGCACCGCTTGATATTCCTTCATTCAATACATTTGAAAATTATAAAGGTGCGGAAGGCTTCACAACCATCGAAAGTCTTCGCAGCGGAAAACTGACGGCCTCTAACATAATCGAGATATTAGGTGATAGCGGCCATCGAGGTCTTGGGGGCGCTGGTTTCCCGCATGCCATGAAGCTCAATTCCGTTCTGTCCGTTCCGGGGCCGCGTTATATGGCCGTAAATGCGGACGAGAGTGAACCCGGTACGTTCAAGGACCGGTATTTTATGAACAGCAATCCCTTTCAGTTTCTGGAAGGAATGCTTATCGCCGCAGAAATAGTCGAGGCCGAGGCGATTTATATTTTCCTGCGGGACGAATATCCTGAAACCGCAAAGATTCTGACAGATTGTATCGGAGTCCTGTCTGAAGAAAACCTCAATGGTGGGAAAGCGATATATTTGCGGCGCGGCGCTGGCGCCTATATCTGCGGCGAGGAAAGCGCAATGCTGGAAAGCATCGAAGGCAAACGCGCGCTGCCCCGACACAAGCCCCCTTTCCCGGCTCATGTCGGCTTGTTCGGACGCCCGACTCTCATAAATAACGTGGAAACCCTTTACTGGTTACCGTATATTATTCGCAAAGGCGCTAACTGGTTCAAGGAAGGCGGGCGCAATGGCAGTAAAGGGTTTCGAAGTTTTTCCCTCTCCGGTCATGTCAACAAACCGGGAGTTTATATTACACCCGCCGGAATTACGGCCGCGGAACTGATTGAAGAATATGGCGGCGGCATGAAGCCGGGGCATAAATTCCGGGCGTATCTTCCCGGCGGCGCATCAGGTGGTTTACTGCCTGCATCCATGGCGGATATTCCGCTTGATTTTGGTACTTTGGAGAAGCACGGCTGTTTTATCGGCTCCGCGGCTGTCATTGTGATTTCAGATCAGGACGACCTCAAAATGGTCGCCCGGAATTTGATGCGCTTTTTCGAGGATGAAAGCTGCGGACAATGCACGCCCTGCCGTGCCGGCACGGAAAAGGCGCTGAAAATAATGCAGAATGATGAATGGGATTCAGGCCTGCTGGAAGAGTTGAGCGCCGTCATGCGCGATGCCTCTATCTGCGGACTTGGACAGGCCGCTCCAAACGGACTGATGTCAATCCTCAAACATTTTCCGGAGGAGGTGCAATGAGCGATCACGTCGCTTTCGAGCTGGACGGCAAGATGGTCACGGCAGAGGCCGGACAATCCATCTGGGATATCGCCAAACGCGAAGGTACGTTGATCCCTCATCTTTGTCACGCGGACCGTATCGGTTTTGCGGCAGACGGGAACTGCCGGGCCTGCATGGTCGAAATCGAGGGCGAGCGCGTTCTGGCCGCCAGTTGCATTCGTAAGCCGACCGAAGGCATGAAGGTGCACACCGCGACGAAGCGCGCCGAGAAGTCACGCAAGATGGTCATGGAGCTCCTGATCGCGGATCAGCCTGACCGCGAAACATCCTATGATTCGGAGAGTCATTTCTGGAAAATGGCGGATCAGCAAGATATATCGGATAGCCGGTTTATTCCGCGTGAGATGCCGACGAATGATCTCTCCCATCCGGCCATGGCCGTCAATCTCGATGCCTGCATCAACTGCAATCTTTGTGTCCGTGCCTGTCGCGATGTCCAGGTAAACGATGTGATCGGTATGGCCGGTCGTGGCGTCCATTCCAAGATCGTCTTCGATTTCGATGATCCTATGGGGGACAGCACATGCGTTGGCTGCGGTGAATGCGTGCAGGCCTGCCCCACAGGTGCCTTGCTCGAAAAATCTGTTGTCGGGGATCACCGTATCGATCGTGAAGTTGACAGCATATGCCCGTTCTGCGGTGTCGGCTGTCAACTGACATTCAAGGTGCGTGACAACAAAATCCTCTTTGCCGATGGGCGTGATGGCCCCGCCAATGAGGAACGGCTTTGCATCAAGGGCCGCTTTGGCTTTGATTATATTCATAACCCGGAGCGCCTGACAGTACCGCTTATCCGCAAGGAGGGTATCGCCAAGGCGGATGTCGCCGATCTTGACCCGGCAAATCCCTTCACTCATTTTCGTGAAGCAAGCTGGGATGAGGCGTTAGAGGTTGCGGCAAGCGGATTGATAAAAGTCAGAGATACCAAAGGCGGTAACGCTTTGGCCGGCTTCGGTTCCGCCAAGGGGTCAAACGAGGAAGCTTACCTCTTCCAGAAACTAGTCCGCACTGGCTTCGGAACGAACAATGTCGATCATTGCACCCGGCTCTGTCATGCGTCCTCAGTCGCCGCCTTGCTGGAAACTGTCGGCTCCGGCGCTGTCTCGGCCCCGTTTAACGAGGCGGAGAATGCGGACGTCATCATGGTCATCGGATCCAACCCCACGGTCAACCATCCTGTCGCCGCAACGTTCTTCAAGAATGCGATTAAAAAAGGCAGTAAGCTGATTGTCATCGACCCACGCGGACAGTCCCTGTCACGACATGCCACTTATATGCTGCAGGAAAAGCCGGGAACGGATGTCGCCCTTCTCAACTCCATCATGCATGTTATAATCGAAGACGGGCTGACCGATGAAAGCTATATTCGCGACCACACCGAAAATTTTGAAGAACTGAAAGCACATCTGGTCGGCTTCAGCCCCGAAGCCATGGCCGAGACAACGGGCATTGATCCCGCGATGATCCGCGAGGTGGCTCATGTTTTCGCCAAGGCGAAAGCAGCAATTATATTCTGGGGAATGGGAATAAGCCAACATGTACATGGCACAGATAATTCGCGCTGTCTGATCAGCCTCTCCCTAATGACCGGCCAGGTCGGACGTCCCGGTACGGGCCTGCATCCCTTGCGTGGACAGAATAATGTTCAGGGCGCCTCGGATGTGGCATTGATTCCCATGTTTCTGCCCGATTATCAGTCTGTTGAAGATCCTGTCATCCGGACGAAGTTTGAGAAATTCTGGGGTGCCGAGATACAGCCCGAGAAAGGCCTGACCGTCGTCGAGATCACCGAGGCGATACACCGGGGGAGCATCAATGCAATGTATATCATGGGTGAGAATCCGGCAATGTCGGACCCCAACGTCACACATGCACGCGAAGCCCTCTCGATGCTTGACCATCTCGTCGTGCAGGACCTGTTCCTGACGGAGACAGCAGCTTATGCGGATGTAGTCCTGCCGGCCTCCGCATGGCCGGAGAAGGATGGCACCGTGACAAACACCAATCGCCAGGTGCAGATGGGCAGAGTTGCTGTTCCCATGCCGGGAGATGCGCGGCAGGACCTCTGGATCATACAGGAAATTGCACGGCGCCTAGGGCTTGACTGGCATTATAGCCACCCAAAAGATGTCTTTACGGAAATGACTCAGGTCATGGACAGTATCCGGGGTTTAAGTTGGGACAGGCTGGAAGCACAAAACTCAGTAATCTATCCATGTGAAAGTCCTGAAGACCCCGGTCAACCGCTGATCTTCACCGAGAGATTCCCGACCGCGAATGGCCTAGGTAAATTCGTACCGGCAAGCCTGATCTCCCCGGACGAGGTTCCGGACAGAGACTATCCGATCGTTCTGACCACGGGCCGCCTGCTGGAACATTGGCATACAGGTTCAATGACGCGTCGTTCAGAAGTACTCGATGCGGTGGAACCCGAACCGATCGTTCACATGGCCCCAAGCATGATGGAGCAGTTGGATGCGAAACCTGGTGATATTGTGACTGTACGCTCGCGCCGCGGCGAAATAGATATTCGTGTCCGCGCGGATGGCGGCGTGCAGAATGGCATGATTTTTATCCCTTTCTGCTATGCGGAAGCGGCCGTTAACCTCCTAACGAATGATGCGCTTGACCCTTTCGGCAAAATCGCGGAAGTTAAATTCTGCGCTGTCAGTGTCGAAAGGAAATCCGCCTGAAATGTCCGCTGATCTGGAGAGGAAAACCACTGTCGGGATAATCCAGACAGGGCGTCTTGGTGGGTCGCTCGGCGTAAAATATGGTGAGTATCCGGAAATGTTCATGGACCTCTTTAAGCAAGAGCCGTTTGACTATGTTGTTTATCCCGCTATTAAAGGAAAGCTACCAAAGCACCCGCTGGAATGTGACGCATGGGTTATCACCGGCTCCAAACATGGTGTCTATGAAGATTTCGACTGGATAAAGCCGCTGGAAGTTTTTATCCGTAAATTAGTCGCAAGTGGCCAGCCAACTGTAGGGGTATGTTTCGGCCATCAGATCATGGCGCAAGCCATGGGCGGAAAGGTTGAAAAATTCTCCGGCGGCTGGTGCGTCGGACGCGTTACATATGCGGATATTGCAAATAATTCGGAGGCAAATCTGCTGGCTTTTCATCAGGATCAGGTCATCACCCCGCCAAAAAATACGGACGTGTGGCTGACATCTGATTTTTGTCTGCATGCGGGTCTGAAATATTCTCCGACCTGCTTTTCGCTCCAGCCACACCCGGAACATACCCTGCCCTTTCTCGTCGATCTGATCAATCAACGCCGCGGGGTTCAGCTCTCCGTGGAGGCGGCGGATGACGGACTTGCCTCTCTTGCAGCGTCAAATGACCAGCAGCAATACGGGCTCTGGATTGCGGAAATTCTTAAAGGAGACCGTCGACTCTAAAACGCGCACCGAAGACTGTTCGTCCGATGTTACCCTTTTTTGAAAGCTGAAAGACGTTCGTCATCGCCTTTTGCACGGCCAGGACTGTTCTCGCATTCAAACTGCAATCCATCTTTCAGACCGTAGTCCTGCCCCTTGTTCACCAGCATCTTGTCTGCCCGCAATGTATACCAGGAGTTTGCTGTAATATCGCGGGCCATCTTTAAGGCCTCTTCCGACAGCAGGCTATCCGGTACGCATTTATTCACAAGCCCGATTTCAAACGCTTCAGCCCCGGACACGACCCGTCCAGTAAACATCATTTCCTTGGCGTTCAGCACCCCTATCCGGCGCGGAAGCCGCTGGCTCATCCCCCAGAGCGGCGTTAACGCCCATTTTCCATGCGTGTCTGCAAACTTTGCACTTTCGCCGCAAATCATTAAATCGCACGCGAGAACCAACTCTAGCGCACCGGTGTAACAATGGCCGGCAACCTCCGCAATGACCGGCTGCGGCAGATTCTCGATCATTTCGATGGTTTCAGCCTGAAATCGGGGATGCGGCGCCTCTTCTCCAGCCTGCATTGCCTTCAGGTCATTTCCTGCGGAAAAGGAACGCCCCTCTCCCTTCAGGATAACGCACCCTATTTCATCGGTTTGACTGGCAAGAGCTTTAACATGTTCATGTAATTCTACAAAAAGAGATGGGCTGAGGGCATTCAGCGCTTTTGGACGATTAAAGCTCAAGATCGAAATGCCGTCAACATCCCGGCGCTTGACAAGTTCTTCCATCGCTACCCCTCTTCCATGGCATCAATGTCCGGCTTCCTGTTTGCCTGACGAAACAGGTTCCTCTCCCGGTAGAATGTATAAACTCCACTTCCGACAATAATAATACTGCCAAAGATTGTCCATTGATCCGGAATATCGCCAAAGACGATAAAACCCAGCAGGATGGCCCAGATCAGGATTGTATACCTAAACGGAGAGGTGAAGCTGATATCTCCGACGCGCATGGCCATGATACTGAACAGATAACCGAAAATAACAAAGAAGGCCGCCATGGCGAGCAGTCCACCAGCTTCGACCGTAACCGGTCGCCATTCCATTGTCATTGACAGCACCGCCCCGACAACCATGACTGAAATCGATGTCAGTAAGGAGACGAAGAGCGACGGCACGCCCACTGACAACCGCCGGGTCGACAAATCCCGCAGTACTACGAAAAACACTGCGATGATGGCGTAGATTGAGAACTCATTGAACCCGTCCGACCCGGGACGCACAATCATCAAAACGCCAATAAACCCCGCCGTAATGGCCAGATAACGTCGCCACCCAACAGCTTCGGAGAGGAAAATTGCCGCCGCCAATGTTACCGCAAGCGGGAGCGCCTGTAAGATAGCCGTCGCGTTGGCAATGGGCATATGGAACAGAGCGGAGAGATAAAAGACCGCGCCGCCGACTTCTCCGATCAATCGAAGACAGACGAGACCCCGATCTCCCTTGGGAATACGATAGAGAAGATTCCCCTTGTAAAGGCAAAATACAGCCAGCAGCAGGCTCGTGAAGATACCGCGTAGAAAGATAGCCTGGAAAATGCTGAGGTGATCAGCAAGCAGTTTCATTGTTGTATCGTTAACGACAAAAGCGGCCACACTTATCGTCATGAATGCCGCTCCGCGCATATTGTCGGAGATTTGAATACCCATAGAATATTAGTCGATCAATTAGCCCAGGATCGCAAGCAATATTCCGCTGACACTATATATTTCAGATCATTTTGACTGTAGATGACGAGCAATGAATGTTTCTATTCGAAGCAGCACATCCTGCGGTTTTTCCTGCCACGGATTATGACCGCAATCGCTGAGAAAAAACTTCTCGAATGGTCCCGCGACCGCATTCTCGATGGATTCGATCTGTGCAACTGTTCCGAAGTTATCGCTCAGACCTTGTATCGCGAGTGCCGGAGCAGCTATCCCGGGAAGAAACTTTTCAATGTTCCAATCCCTGAACCGTGGATTGAGCCAGGCATCATGCCAACCATAAAAAGCGCATTCTGTATTACTTCCATGGAATTTTTCCAGCTTTACCCGTAAATCGCCTGCCTCATAAAGACGCTGGGCCGTCTCTATTCCTCTAATTGAAATGTCTTCACAAAACACATGCGGCGCCATTACGATCATAGCTTCCGGCGCAGGCAAACTGGTCAGCCCTGAATATATCAAAGCAATAGACGCACCGTCAGAATGGCCGACAAGGCAAAATCGCGAGATGCCGAAATGTTCAATCAGATGCGGGAGAGTGCGCTTAGCTTCGCACTCCATATAGTCCAACGGTCGGGGCAGTTCACAAGGGTCCGATCCCCCGTACCCGGCCCGGCTATAAACCAGCCCTGAGAGGCCAAGTCTCTCACATAGCCGCTCAGGAAAATCTCGCCAGAGCGCTACACAGCCGAGACCTTCATGCAAAAATATGAGAACGGGCTTTTGCGGATCGAAATCTCCTATAATACGAGTTTCAATCCGCACGCCCGAAATCGTAACAATCTCGTCGACGGCTGTCAGAGTCACTTTTTCCGGATCATATTCACGATGCCAGAGAAATCCGCCTTTTCTCCCTCGCCACCGACATAGGATTCATACATTTCCATCGCCGCCTTTCCAAGCTCAGTAGAAGCGCCGAAGCCGTTCGCTGCATCCTGGCTGAGATGCAAATCCTTCAGCATGTTCTGCGCAGAGAATCCGGGCTTGTATCCGTTGTTCGCCGGGCTCGCCGGAACCGGCCCGGGGACAGGGCAATAGCTCGTCAAAGACCAGCATTGGCCGGAAGCAGTAGACACAATATCGAACATCGTCTGATGTTCCAATCCGAGCTTTTCAGCCAGCACGAAAGCCTCGCACACGCCAATCATGGAAATACCAAGGATCATGTTGTTACAGATCTTGGCCGCTTGTCCATTACCAGGGCCACCTGTATGAACAATATTTGCACCCATTGCCTCCAGGATTGGTTTGGCCGCTTCAAAAGCGCCTTTGCCGCCACCGACCATAAACGTCAATGTTCCTGCGGCAGCACCACCGACACCGCCGCTCACAGGTGCATCGACCATACTCATACCAGCTGCCGCAGCAGCCTTTTCGACATCCCGGGCCGTCGCCACATCAATTGTTGAGCAATCGATGAAAAGCGTTCCCGGATCAGCAGCAGACAACAATCCATCGTCACCCAGATAAACCGATCGGACGTGATCTCCCTTCGGCAGCATACTGACAACAATGCCTACATTCTTAGCGGCATCAGTAGCGGATTCTGCCGCTTCCGCGCCTTTTGCCACACAGGTTGCCACGGCATCCGCCGACAGATCAAAAACCTTCACTGAATGCCCGGCATTCAAGAGGTTAAGGGCCATCGGCCCGCCCATGTTTCCGACACCCACAAAACCAATTCTGGCCATAGTAAACTCCCCGAAATTTAATACTCCGACACCGATGTGTCGGAGCTAATATTGAATTTTATTTATGTGTTGGCATAATGAACTCAGCGCCCGCCTTGATGCTGTCGGGCCAGCGGGAAGTAACCGTCTTTACCTTGGTATAAAAGCGCACACCTTCAGGCCCATGCTGATTGTGATCTCCAAAGGCGGAATTTTTCCACCCGCCGAAACTATGGAAGGCCAGCGGAACCGGTATCGGGACATTTACACCAACCATACCAATCTCGACATTATTGGAGAAAGCCCGGGCAACATCACCATTACGAGTGAAAATTGATGTACCATTACCGAATTCATGTTTGTCAACCATTTCAATGGCATCATTGAATGTCGGTGCGCGGACAACAGAAAGAACCGGACCAAAGATTTCCTCTTTATATATCCGCATGTCTGTTTCAACATTGTCAAACAAACAGCCGCCCATATAGAAGCCGTTTTCATATCCCTGCAGTGTCAGGTCGCGGCCGTCAACAACCAGATCAGCCCCTTCCTTGATGCCGAGGTCCACATAGCCTTTTACTTTTTCCAGATGCTCTTTGGTCACCAGCGGTCCCATATCACCATCGGCAGCACTTGGACCGACTTTCAGGCCGCGCACCTGAGGTGCCAACCGCTCAACAAGTTCATCACCGGCATCGCCGACGGCAACCGCAACAGAGATGGCCATGCAGCGTTCACCCGCTGAGCCATATCCCGCACCAATCAGCGCATCTACGGCCTTATCCATATCTGCATCCGGCATGACAAGCATATGATTTTTGGCGCCGCCCATAGCCTGAACCCGTTTTCCCGCCGCAGCCGCGCGGGAGTATACATATTTCGCGATTGGCGTGGAGCCAACGAAGCTTACCGCCTTGATACGCGGATCGTCGAGAATGGTATCCACAGCAAGTTTGTCACCATTTACGACATTAAGAACACCTTTTGGTGCACCTGCTTCGAGCATCAATTCTGCAAGCCGCATAGGAAGAGAGGGGTCCTTCTCCGACGGTTTCAGAATAAATGTGTTGCCGCAGGCAATTGCGACGGCGAACATCCACATGGGGACCATGGCCGGAAAATTAAAAGGTGTAATACCGGCGACAACACCGAGCGGTTTGCGCATGGAATACATGTCAATACCGGAAGAGACGTTGTCCGAAAACTCACCTTTCAATAAATGCGGAATGCCACAGGCAAACTCGACAACCTCAAGGCCGCGAATAATCGAGCCCTTCGCATCGGAATGAACCTTGCCATGCTCACTCGAAAGCAGTGCGGCCAGATCTTCGATATTATCTTCAACCAGCTGCTTGAACTTGAACATCACCCGTGCACGCGTAATCGGGGATGTGTCTGCCCATTCCGGGAATGCTGCGAGGCTGTTGGCAATTGCCTCGCCTACTTCAGCTTCGGTCGCCAGCGGAACATCCGCTTTTCTCTCCCCCGTGCTCGGATTATACACAGGGCTGAAACGCCCGGATTTACCGGAAACATACTGTCCGCCGATATAATGTTTTAATTGCTCTGTCATTTGGCCTACTCCCAAAAAAGATTCTTGCTGGCTGAACTGTACATAGGTAAAAATGCAAAGTAATTATATAAGAATGCACATTCCCTGTGTATATTTGCACATACGGTAATTGTTATTTTTGATTGGAACGATATCCGTTTCTTTCTGGAGCTTAGCCGGAAAGGACGTCTGACGGAAGTGGCTAAAGCGTTAAAGGTTGATCATACCACAGTCAGCCGCCGCGTTCTTGCGCTCGAGGAGAAACTCGATGCGAAGTTGTTTGAAGCCACCCCTCGGGGATTTGTTCTCACTCAGGCAGGGGAACGGTTGCTCCCGCAGGCAGAGGCAATGGAAAGCGCGTCGGCCGCAATACAGGATTCTGTCGGCGGCGAGAACCAGACCCTGACCGGGACGGTCCGTCTTGGGGTCCCGGAGGGGTTCGGTAGTCAGTTTCTTGCCATGGAGCTCGCCGCATTTCGACAGCTCCATCCGGAGATCGAGCTGGAATTTGTCGCCAATGATCGATTTGTCAGCCTGTCAAAACGGGAAGCGGATCTCTCAATTACTCTGGCGCGCCCAAAATCTGGCCGTCTCATTTCCCGTAAGCTGACAGATTATCATTTGCGCCTTTATGCCAGCCGGGAGTATCTCGCAGCACATACCCCGATTTTGTCAATAAATGATCTGAAAGATCACAATTTCATCTCCTATATCGACGAGTTAGTGCCCGACCCACAGCTATTGTATCTTTCCGATATTATTGCCAATCCGAATGTCACGCTGAAAAGCTCCAGTATCGTTCTTCAGTTTCAGGCGGCCCTGGCTGGCGCCGGTCTCAGCATCCTGCATTGCTTCGTCGCGGACGACTATCCCGATCTCGTCTGTCTTCTGCCGGAAGAGGTAGAGATTAAAAGAACATACTGGCTCAATACACCCGAAGATATCCATGACTTGGCCCGCATCAAGGCGGTCAGTCAGTTTTTAATCGATGTTGTTCAGCGACAGCGTAAAAAGCTTCTTGGCGAGCCCTGAAGAAAGTATTCACTTTCCTGCAACAGCCTGTTGCTGCATCCTGTGACAGTTCGACCACCAACGAAGCAATAAAAAAGACCCTGCGGTTATGCTGCATCATTTCTAGGGTTTCCCGAGCAAAGGCAACAACCATTTCCGTACAGCACATCAATCGGCCCAAAGAATATCTCTTGCTCCTTTTGCTGGCGAGCCTCTGGGGATCGTCCTACCTGTTTATTCGTATTGGGCTTGAGACCCTTCCACCGACGACGTTGGTTGCAATCCGGGTTGCAGTTGCGGCATGCGTATTACTGATCGTTATCTGGCGGCAAGGTTACAGGTTGCCAATGGACAAGGAAAACTGGAAGAACTTTGTGATCCAGTCCTTCTTCAACAGCTTTGGTGCGTGGATGCTGGTTGCCTGGGGGCAGCAATATGTCGAAAGTGGCCTTGCGGCGGTGCTGAACTCCACATCGCCCATTTTTGTCTTCCTGCTGACCTGGCTGGTGACCAAACATGAAGCCGTCAGTCGCCGGAAAATCATTGGGGCGTTCACGGGCCTCGCCGGGGTCATTTTGATCATCGGCATCGACGCCTTGCAGAGTCTCGGCCAGCAAGTTATTGCGCAGCTAGCCTTGCTTCTGAGTGCCATGTTTTATGGCTACGCCGCCATTATCGGGAAAAGGTTCGCCGCCCTACCCTCTACCGTGACAGCCGCCGGTGTAATGATTGCCGCCACCTGCGTGCTGGTGCCCGCAAGTCTTATCGTCGATCAGCCTTGGACATTATCGCCATCGCTGACGTCCCTTGCGGCCGTTATCATATTGGGCATTTTCGGAACTGCGGTCGCCTTGCTGCTCTATTTTCGCCTGATCAACACTTTGGGGTCGATGAACGCCGCCAGCCAGAGCTATTTGAGGATGGGTATCGGTGTTATCCTCGGCATGATCATTTTTGGTGAGCAGTTGTCTTTCGTCGTCGCGCTTGGGGTCGTCGTTGCCATTCTGGGGGTCGCCTTGATCAATATGCCAACAAGAGCACGCGGGACTGACTAAACCATCAGAGCAACCTTTGACGGGCGGCCTCCAGATCTTCGGGGCGGTTGACATTGAAGAAGGGATCGCCTTCATCTTCCGTCCATTCAACTTCAACGCGATTGTATCGATCCGCGAACACCAGAATTTTTCGCAGGTTTTCCTCCGTCAATGCCTTGCGTAAATCCGCTGCGAGGGAAATTGGCCATAATGCGATAACAGGATGCACCCGTCCGACAGAGTGAGCCATGACGATGGTTATTTTATCGCCCTCTAGTCCTTCCGACAGGCGTTCAACCAAATTGCCCGGAATGAAAGGCGCATCAGTCGGCACGCTGAGCATATGACTGGCAGTCCCGCCTTTTGCGCCGAAATACTCCAGTCCCGTCAATATGCCCGCGAGCGGGCCGGCAAAGCCGCTGACACTGTCCTTCAACACAGGAAGGTCAGGCAGTGCATCCCTCGGGGTATCCGCGTTCATGTTCAGTACCATTTCACCGACTTGCGGGCGAAGCGTCTTGACGATGCGTTCAAGAAGAGTTTGCCCGCTGAGTTCCTGCAGAAATTTGGTACCCCCGCCCATGCGGCGCGATTGCCCTCCCGCAAGCAGAAGGCAGGGAAATTTTGTTACCGCTTCATTCATTGTGCAGCCTTGCGCTGATGCTTTGAGGACTCTTCGGGCACCGATGCCGGATCAATATCGAAGACCAGCCTTTCAGCACCGGAAAGGCAAACAAATCGCTTGCCCTTGGCCCGTCCGACCAGGGTCATGTTTACCTGACGCGCCAGCTCGACGCCCCATGCCGTAAAACCCGAACGGGAGATGACAATGGGTATCTGCATCTGTGCTGTCTTGATCACCATCTCCGACGTCAACCTCCCCGTCGTATAAAAAATCTTGCCGACGGACGACAGGCCATGACGCCACATATAGCCGGCGATTTTATCGATAGCATTATGCCGCCCCACATCTTCCATATAAATAAGGGGGCGGTCTTCCTCGCATAAAACACAGCCATGTATCGCACCCGCCTCCAGATACAGCGACGGCTGCTGGTTAATCTTGCGGGACAGCCCATAAATCCAGGAGGTTTTTAAAGTCGCGTCCGGGTCAAGGCGGATACCCTCGAATTTTTCCATGACATCACCAAACACGGTCCCTTGCGCACAGCCTGATGTCTGGGTTTTCTTCTTCAGCTTGTCTTCGAAATCCGTTTCCCGATCCGTCCGCACGACGACAACGCCAAGATCATCGTCAAAATCGATCCCCGTCACCTGAACATCCGGCCGCAGCATATTCTGATTCAGCAAATATCCGAGCGCGAGATAATCCGGATAATCCCCGATTGTCATCATGGTCACGATTTCCTGACCATTCAGGAAAAGGGTCAGGGGCTTCTCGACCACGACTGGCAAACTAATCGGCTGACCGTTCTGATCTAAACCGTCGAGCACTTCACTTAAGGCAGCCGCCTTTGGGTCGGGTGTAATAGAAAATTCTTTCATCAGAGACCGCAAACCCCTCGCATTCCCTTGTAGTCCAAATCATGCTAAATTTGCAGTTTAACAGCCATGGATCAATCTGTCATTTGTGGCAATAAAGTCTTTTCTACGGTAGTTGGAGAAGAATGCATGAGATCAGGCACTCTTGCCGACATAGAACAGGGGCGTGACAACAACCTGAACCTCATCCGGATACTGGCGGCATTCGGTGTTCTCGTCTCTCATGCCTGGCCGGTCTCCACCGGCGATATCAAGCAGCAGCCGTTCGTCAACGTCCTGAATGGAATAGATCTCGGAATTGTCTGTGTTTCGATTTTCTTCGCGATCTCCGGCTATCTGATCGCCCGGAGTTTTGACCGAAACCCCAATATCAAGAGATTTTGGCTAGCGAGAGTTTTGCGTATCTTTCCTGGTCTGCTCATTGCTCTGTTACTAACGGTCTTCATACTTGCCCCGCTTGTTACCACCGCACCATACGAAGCCCTTTGGCGCGCGGCACCGGAATATATTTTGCGTAATTTTACACTGTTTTCGCTCGATCAGTCTCTGCCAGGTGTGTTTAAAAGCAATCCCGCCGGAGGCGTCGTCAACATCCCGCTCTGGACTCTCAGCCATGAACTTGTTTGCTACATGTCGGTTGTCGTGTTCGGTATTGTCGGGGCGCTGAAGAACCCGCGGCTGATGTTTCTTGTCTGTCTCGTTTTCGTTGCCGTCTATGGTCTGGTTATTTATTACGAACCACAACAGCGGCTTGTCGCCCTCGCAAAGCTCGCTTTTCCATTTATGATCGGCATCATTTTCTATGTTTGGCGCCAGACCCTTCGGCTTAACTGGATGATCGGAGGGGCACTTATTTTGCTAGCCATCGCGTTTCACGGAACCCCTTTTTTCCGCGAGTTCTTTATGGTAGCGCTTGCATATGCCGTTTTTCTCGTTGCCTATTTACCGCGGGGATTAATCAGGGAATATAACAAGGTGGGGGATTATTCCTACGGTGTCTACATCTATGCTTTTCCCCTGCAGCAGCTCATCGCCTCGTTTGGTATCACCAATCCGTTTCTCAATATACTGTACACTCTTCCGCTCGTCCTTATTTGCGCATACCTCTCATGGACATTTATCGAAAAACCTGCGATTGACCTTACACGCCGAACCCGCCGCCTCAGAAATAAAGAATTCTAACGCCTGTAAAAAATTGCCGTCTGTACTCTTTCAAGGGTGACAATCCGGCGGTTATCGATATGTTACGTCGGAGTAACAGACGACAGTCCAGGAATGCCAGATGCCTCTCGATCGCCCAACTCTCACACAAGCAATCACAAAAATAGCACGAGAGGCAGGCGATAAAATCCTGACGATTTATCATCAGGATTTTGACGTAAAGACCAAATCGGATGCCTCTCCTGTGACCGAAGCGGATGTGGAGGCGGAAAAAATCATTATCGACGGGCTCAAGGCGTTAACGCCAGACATTCCCATCTTGGCCGAAGAAAGTGAAGCCGCCGGCAAGGTTCCTGATTTGTCGGGCGGTATTTTCTGGCTCGTCGATCCACTGGACGGGACCAAGGAGTTTGTTCACAAGCGCGGGGAATTCACTGTGAATATCGCCCTCGTGGAACAGGGTCGCCCGACCATGGGGGTCATTCATATCCCGGCAAAGAATGAGACTTATTTTGCAGAAGGTCCCGGAAAAGTCTGGCGGCAAATTGCGGATCAGCCTGCAATCGCCATACACACACGCGAAGCGCCGGTTGACGGCATTACGGTGGTCGCCAGTCGCTCTCACCGGACACCGGAAACAGATGAGTATATTTCAAAGTTCGACGTGAAAGAGCTTATTTCCGCCGGCTCTTCCCTTAAGCTCTGTCTTGTCGCGGAGGGAAAGGCCGATCTTTATCCACGCTTCGGGCGTACAATGGAATGGGACATCGGCGCAGGTCAGGCAATTCTGGAAGCCGCAGGCGGCAGTGTCGAAACAATCGACGGTACGCCATTGACCTATGGCAAAGACGGCCATGACAATCCCTACTTTATTGCCAAGGGCCGTCTCTCAATAACTTAGATCACGCGTTGACGTCGATAACCACGCGTCCCTTTACCTGACCTTTGAGAATGTCCCCGGCAAGAGTGGGCAGGTTGCTCATCGGCTCAACACGGATCATATCCTCAAACAATGATTTATCGAGATCCTTGGCGAGTCTGGCCCAGGCTTCCTCCCGCTTTTCCCGTGGCGCCATGACGCTGTCGACACCAAGAAGGGATACACCGCGGAGAATAAATGGCAGGACCGACGTCGGCAGATCGTTACCGCCTGCAAGCCCGCAGGCCGCAACCGCGCCGCCATATTTGATCTGTGCAATCACCGCGGCAAGGATACTGCTGCCAACACAGTCAACGGCGCCAGCCCAGCGCTCCTTGTCAAACGGGCGACCTTTCCCGATCGTTTCTTCCCGGCTGATAACTTCAGCCGCGCCAAGCTTTTTCAGATAATCATGGGTTTCCTCGCGCCCACTTGATGCGATGACCCGATAGCCGAGCTTGGAAAGAAGCGCGATTGCAACGGAGCCAACTCCACCGGCCGCGCCCGTCACCAGAATATCACCCTTATCGGGCGTCACTCCCGCCTTTTCAAGGGCGAGTACGCAAAGCATCGACGTATACCCTGCTGTGCCGATTGCCATTGCTTCCTGCATGGTAAAGGCATCCGGCAGTTTAATCAGCCATTCGGATTTGAGCTTTTGCTTCTGGCTATAGCCACCCCAATACAACTCCGACAGCCCGTAACCATTGACGATGACCTTATCGCCCGGCTTGAATTCACTCGAGGCACTCTCCAGCACGGTTCCCGCAAGATCAACTCCGCCAACCATCGGTAACCGGCGCGCAATGCCTTTGCCGGAAACGGCAAGCCCGTCCTTATAATTGAGAGTCGAGTATGATATTTCCACGAGCACGTCTTCGTCCGGCAGGTCGGCGACGGTGAGATCTTTGAATACCGCCTTTTGCTTCCCGTCCTGATCTTCAATCACCAATGCCCTGAAGGTATCGCCCATCACCTTTTCCTTTTTTTATTGATCGCTGTTCCTCGTGTTATAGCCTGTTCAACGGCACAAATGAACCACAAACTTATATAAGCAATTGTTTTTTAATGTATATATTTTACAATTAATTACGTAAGCATTCGAGGCTTCCCATGTCGCGTTACTGGAACTGGAGTTGCATATGTTTGAAATGGAGAAAAAGCTGAACGGTTATGTCCTGACAACTGCCGAAATACTTTACCACCTTCCCGACTACCCGGAATTTCTGCAGACATATATCTGGCAGGACTATGATCTGGATCCCAAATACCCGGCCCTTCAGAAATTCCTTGATTTTTGGGAGAAGGAATTGGATGGCCGATTACACTCGGTTCGCTATGCATCCAATAAGCTTATCTATCCTAACGAAGTTCACTTTACCGATAGTCAGTTTAAACTGCACTAACATTTATCTGACGCTTTCCGACTCTGAGCATCGTCTTTCGTCGGCCTTGAACATTTGAGATCGAGCTTATCCCCATAAACTGCCGACAATATATGTCGCACGGACATATTTACCTTCATTTCCACATTTCATAATAATGGCCGGCCATTATATATACTAAACCAATAAAACAATAAATTCTACTAATGTTTATAATTACTCATTTAATACTACACTATAGTTATATTAAAAATCATAATTCACCCTATGAAATTTCATTGAAATAGAAAAAAAGACAAAATTTAAAGTACAAATTAAGTCAAAGTACATAAAATTAACCATTTTTTAGAGAATATTAAGCTTAATACCTCCACCAAGAAGTAATTTTTGGGTTTAGGGAACAGATAGAAGCCTATCTGTTCTTTCGTATGTAATATGGAGGCCCAGCCATGTTTGATTTTATGAACGGTCGTAGTTCCAAAGATACGATCGGCAGCAACAAAAGCGGCTACAACGTTCGTGAGATGGACGCGATGTTTGCCGCTCTGAACAAATCGCAAGCTATTATTCAATTCAAGACTGACGGAACCATCCTTGATGCCAACCAGTCATTCTTGGATGCCATGGGATATCAGATCGACGAAATACGCGGAGCACATCACCGTATGTTCGTGGATTCCGTTTTCGCCAGCAGTAACGAGTATCAGGAGTTCTGGAATGCGCTCGGACGCGGGGAATTCCAGTCAGCCGAATACAAGCGTCTCGGCAAAGGCGGTAAAGAGGTCTGGATACAGGCATCCTACAATCCCATTTTTGGTAAAACGGGAGAAGTGACAAAGATCGTCAAATTTGCAACTGATATCACGGCGCGCACCATACAGACTGTGAGCTATCAAGGGCAGATTGATGCGATGAATAAATCGCAAGCCGTTATTTCCTTCAATCTCGACGGCACCATCATTGACGCCAACCAGAACTTTCTGGATGTCATGGGATACCAGATTGAGGAAATTCAGGGGGAACATCACCGCAAATTCGTGGACCCCGCATTTGCCAGCAGCAAGGAGTATCAGGACTTCTGGAATGCACTTGGACGCGGCGAGTTTCAAGCGGCCGAATACAAGCGCATCGCAAAAGGCGGCAAAGAAGTCTGGATACAGGCCTCCTATAATCCCATCTTCGATCCGAACGGCAAACCAATTAAAGTCGTAAAAATAGCAACGGACATTACCGCGCGCATTTTACAGAATGCCAGCTATCAAGGACAGATTGATGCTATCAGTAAATCGCAGGCCGTCATTTCCTTCAATCTTGACGGTACCATCATTGACGCCAACCAGAACTTTCTGGACGCCTTGGGATACCGGATTGAGGAAATCCGCGGGGAACATCATCGCAAGTTTGTAGATCCCGCATTTGCCAGCAGCAAGGAATACCAGGACTTCTGGAATGCACTTGGACGTGGCGAATTTCAGGCGGCCGAATACAAGCGCATCGCAAAAGGCGGCAGGGAAATCTGGATACAGGCGTCCTATAACCCCATATTCGATCCAAGCGGCAAACCAATTAAAGTCGTAAAAATAGCAACTGACATCACTGAACAGGTCTTGGCCCGTAATGAAGCCGCCCGGGTTGGGAAGGTTGTGGATGAAAACCTTGAGAAAATCCTGGTTTCCGTTCGCGATGCAAACCAAAAGGCCACGTCTGCCGCATCCGCATCCGGACAGGCCCTGCAAACAGTGCAGTCTGTGGCAGCCGCAGCAGAGGAGTTTCAATCCTCCGCCTATGAAATTGCCCGCAGCATGAACTCATCTAAGGATGAGGTGGACAAGGCAAACGGCGAAGTCGGCAATGCCGATCTTTCCACCAAAGAATTGAGCAAGGCCGCACAGGCAATGACCAACATCATTGAGGTCATTCAGGACATCGCAGGTCAGATTAACCTGCTGGCCCTGAATGCCACCATTGAATCGGCCCGCGCGGGAGAGGCAGGTAAGGGTTTTGCCGTCGTCGCTGCCGAGGTCAAGTCGCTCGCCAATCAGGTGGGAAGTGCCACTGATCAGATTTCTTCCGAAATCAATGGCATGCAGTCAATCAGTGAAAACGTCGTAAACAACCTGAACAGCATCAAAACGGCGATCGTCGCTGTGGAAGCAAGCGTCGCCGCGGTTGCCGGCGCGGTTGAAGAACAGACGGCCACGACAAAAGAAATTACCGTGAGCATGCAATCTGCGGCGATGGCAGTTGAGGATATCAATGAGAACCTCAGCTCCATTTCTCATGCCGTTGAAGACGCAAATACCTACGCACAGGAAGGCGTGGACCTCTATCGGTCTATCGCACAAGCCTGAGTTTTCGGGCAGCAGTGCTAAGCCGCATTGCTGCCCGCTTTAAACCGCCATTTCAGCGTTTCTCCGGCATGGAAGGAAACAAGTTTTCCAGACGGAATAGCAATATGGTCCGGAACCACGGTCTCAACCGGCTCCAGTGTTATCCGTTCTTCATTCAACGGTAACCCATAGAAATTTGGGCCGGCCACTGAGGCAAACATCTCTAATTGATCAAGGGCGCCTTCCTCCTCGAAGACCGTCGCATAGCTTTCCATGGCATAAGGTGCATTAAACAACCCCGCGCAGCCACATGCTGTTTCCTTGTCACGCGCTTCATGCGGTGCCGTATCCGTACCAAGAAAAAACTTCGCCGATCCGGAGGTTGCCGCCTTCCGCAACGCCAGCCGATGCTTTTCCCGCTTGGCAACGGGCAGACAATAAAAATGCGGCCGAATACCGCCTTTGAAAATGGCGTTGCGATTAAACGTCAGATGATGTGGCGTTATTGTCCCTGCGACATTGGGTCCGCTCTCGACAACGAAGGCGGCTGCCTCGGCGGTTGTAATATGCTCAAACACCAGCTTCAACCCCGGAAAATCCTTCAGCAGACCAACAAGTATCCGCTCGATGAAGACTGCCTCCCGATCGAAAATGTCGACGTCGTGGTCTGTCACCTCTCCATGGATCAGAAGCGGCATGCCCGCGCGCTGCATTCTCTCCAGAACGGGATAAATATGGCGAATATCGGTGACGCCATGGCTGGAATTTGTTGTTGCATTCTGAGGGTATAATTTAGCTGCCGTGAAAACACCTTCCTGATGGCCTTTTTCTACTTCTTCTGCCACGATACTGTCAGTCAGGTAACATGTCATTAAAGGTGTAAAATCGGCATCCGGTGGCAAGGCTTTAAGAATCTGTAACCTGTATTCCTCTGCTGCGGCAATTGTTGTAACAGGCGGCACCAGATTAGGCATGACAATCGCGCGGGCGAACTGCCGCGCTGTGTAAGGCGCTACAGCTTTGAGCATATCGCCGCTGCGTAAATGCGTGTGCCAGTCATCAGGACGCCGCAAGGTCAGCGGAGATCGCCCTGCCCTGTTTGATGATACTGCCTCGTCACCGTTTTGCTGACCCATCGGGTTTTCCATTTAATCTGAAAGTTGTTTCACGCAATTCTTCTTAATACGCCGTCTGGCTCTTGCCAAGGGCACAGTCGTAGCTTAACTCTGGCATAGGTAATAATCGCACCCCATGGACGGGACTTGATTTCATGTCGAATTTGAATATCACAGCCTTGAAAAACCGGACAATCCTTGCCCTGACCGGCAAAGATGTGTGGGATTTCCTGCAAAATCTGATAACCAACGACATGAAATTAGTGAATGAGTCGCAATGCCTTTATGCGGCATTACTGACGGCACAGGGAAAGTTCCTGCATGATTTCATCATTATAAAACAGGGGGAAACTTTTCTGATCGATTGCACGACAGAGCGCAAGGGTGACCTGATCCGTCGTCTGACTCTTTACAAGCTCCGCTCCGACGTCACCTTGACTGAAACGGCGAATCAGGTATTCGCCCTTTACGGAGACGGCGCGCATAAAACGGCAAATTTGCCGGCGAAAGCAGGGGCCGTTATCCAAAGCGGGGATGATCTATATCTCGTTGACCCTCGAAATGCGAACCTTGGTGTTCGTATAATCACAGCATCGGATTTTAATGCCTCGGAGGCCATCCCCGCAGCGACTGAAAAAGACGAGGCTAGCTATGAAGCCCATCGACTCCATCTGGGAATACCAGAAGGTGGACAGGATATTATTCCGGAGAAGAACTTCTTGCTTGAAGCAAATTTCGAGGAACTCAACGGCGTCAGCTTCAATAAAGGCTGCTATGTGGGCCAGGAACTGACCGCCCGGACAAAGCATCGCGCAAAAATAAAAAAGCGGTTGCTCCGCGTTCTCTTTGACGGGTCTCTTGAGCCAGGGGAAGCGATCACGCTGGATGGCCGCGAGATTGCGGTAGTCCGGTCTTTTGCCAACGGCCAAGGCATCGCGTTGGTTCGTCTCGAGAATTTACCGGAAGATCCTGCGATGCTGAAACCGGAAGGTGTCAAGCTGATCCAGCCTGAGTATATCAATCTGCCGATAGTGGAAAAACACTAGAGAGTGCCCCTTGCATTACCAGACATTCCGGACTATAAAAATAGAACAAAACATGAACATTTGCGACAGGGGGAGAGAAATGCTTGATCATGTATCTATCGGAATTACGGACCGGGAGAAATCCAAGAATTTTTATGATGCGGTCTTGTCAGCCATCGGGTTCAAGATGGTTGCTGATTATGGTGAGACCATTGCCTATGGTCCGTCGCGGGAAGATCCTTTTTTCTGGTTGATCGAGCATAAGGATATCGGTCATGCGAAGGGATTTCATTGCGCCTTTCGCGCGCCTGATCGGAATTCCATTCATGCGTTTCACGCAGCGGCAATTACCAGCGGCGGTACAGATAACGGTGGGCCAGGCAAGCGCGAGTATGAAGAGAATTATTACGCTGCATTTGTGCTTGATCCGGACGGCAATAGGATTGAAGCTGTCTGTTTTAATCCGGAGTAGGCTTATAGGGGGGTAATGATTCGCATCGCTGCACATAACTGGTATCGGGTTCAAAAAGTCGGGGATGACATAACCCTGATTGACGAACCCCATATCAAACCTTTTTATCGCTGCAATATATGGCATATCCGCGGGCGCGACCAGGATGCGCTCATTGATAGCGGCATGGGGGTTGTCAGCTTGCGTGAGCATGTCTCTTTGGTGACCGAGAGACCCTTGACCGCAATCGCCAGCCACAGCCATTTCGATCATATCGGCTGCCATCACGAGTTTGACGATCGGGCAGCTCACCGCCTGGAAGCAGATATCATTGCGCATCCAACGCGAGCAAATACCCTTGCCGAGGATTATGCGACGGATGATATATTCGACAGCCTCCCACCCGAGCCGTATCGATCAGATCTTTACGCCGTTCGCGCCGCGCCAGTGATGCATTTTCTTGCGGATGGAGATATTGTCGATCTCGGCGACCGGTGGTTCGAGGTCTTTCATCTGCCTGGCCACTCACCAGGCGGGATTGCGCTTTATGAAGAAGCAACCGGGATCCTTTTCTCAGGTGACACGATATATGACGGACCGCTCGTCGAGGATGTGTATCATTCCAATCTTGATGACTATTACGCCTCCATGCTCCGGCTCCATGGTTTATCTCCGCACATAGTTCATGGCGGACATTTTGGCAGTTTCGATGGCACCCGCTTTACCGTACTGATAGAAGAATGGCTGAAGGCACATGATAGGAAAGGATAAGGAATGAGTGGCTGTACTTGGTATGGAGACGACTCCTTCTATAAAGCTTATCATGATGAAGAATGGGGCGTGCCGGAATATGACGGCCGCGCCCTTTATGAAAAGCTGATTCTAGACGGCTTTCAGGCCGGCCTGTCATGGATCACTATCTTGCGCAAACGTGACAATTTCCATGCCGCATTCGACAATTTCAACCCGGAACTCATTGCGCGATATGACGACAAAAAAGTGGAATCCCTAATGCAAGACAGTGGAATAATCCGCAACCGGGCCAAGATCCTCGGCACCATTAAAGGCGCACAGCTTTTTCTGGAGATTGAGGAAAAGGAAAACGGGTTTTCGCGCCTCCTCTGGGACTATCTTGATGGAAAGCCCTTGCAAAATGACCGGGCGTCCATGGCTCATGTTCCAGCAGAGACAGAACTCAGCCAGGCAATCTCGAAGGATTTGAAGAAGCGTGGTTTCAAATTTGTCGGACCGACCATCGTATACGCCTTTATGCAGGCGGTCGGTATGGTCAATGATCACATTGTCGGCTGTCCCCGCCATCGGGAAGTCAAATTATTGGCGAAATGAGAGAAATTCGCGAAATACATGATCTGACTGGTCGCGTTGCGGCGCATTACATGGAAAAGTACGGCGCGAAAGCATGTGACATCCTTGAAGAGGCCGCCCGCCAATGCGAGGAGAAATGGGATTTGACGGGCAGAAACCGCCTGCTGCGCCTTCGCGATGAAATACTAATTTCCGAAATGCAGAACGCTGACTAAGAAAGGACAAGCCGCTGGAACCTCGTCTGAAAGCAGAACTCTGGGTCAAAGCTCATATTCGAAAATGCGCCGCCTGGAATGTCCCGGTGATGGTTGCCCGGCGCGGTGATGCTACAGCGGGTTCTGTCCTCATTAAGATCAACCGGTTGGGATCAGGCTGCATGGTGTTATCGCCCGCCATGAATTTTGAAGATGGCGCGCGTATGTGGCTAAAGGGAACCGGCCCGGACTGGGTGGATGAAGAAAGCGCCGATTCCTATATCACTCGCCAGATCAAGAATGATCCGGATCTCTGGGTCCTGGAAATTGAGGATCGGGAGGGGCGTACATTCCTTGACGAAAAGATAGAATGAAAATTACCTGGATTGACTACTGACAATCAGGGCCAGTTTGCTTTATCTTATCTATGTCTTTTTTATCGTTTCCAGGGTTTCACCGGATGCAGCAATATCTCGATCTTCTTCGTACCGTGCGTCAGACGGGCACTTTCAAGGCGGACCGAACCGGGGTCGGAACCTACAGCATTTTCGGCCATCAGATGCGGTTCGGTCTGGCGAAGGGCTTTCCGATGTTGACCACAAAGAAACTGCATCTGAAATCCATCATTCATGAGCTTTTGTGGTTTCTGGCCGGGGACACGAATGTCCGTTATCTGCAGGAAAACGGCGTTCGGATCTGGGACGAATGGGCGGATGAAAATGGCGAGCTTGGGCCAGTATATGGCTCCCAGTGGCGATCATGGCCAGCCGGAAATGGCCAGACCATTGATCAGATTTCCAATCTTATCACACAGATCAAGACAAACCCAAATTCCAGACGGCTTATTGTCAGCGCATGGAACCCTGCGGAGGTTGATAATATGGCTCTCCCTCCTTGCCACTGCCTGTTCCAGTTTTATGTTGCTGAAGGCAAACTCTCCTGCCAGCTATACCAGAGGAGCGCAGATGTCTTCCTGGGCGTTCCTTTCAATATTGCTTCCTACGCCCTGCTGACAATGATGATTGCGCAAGTATGCGATCTGGAGCCCGGCGAATTTATCCACAGTTTCGGGGACACGCATCTGTACGCCAATCATCTGGAGCAGGCCGATACTCAACTGGCCCGCATACCCGGCAAGCTTCCATCTATGAGAATAAACCCGGACATTAAGGATATTTTTGACTTCACCTTCGACGATTTTGAGCTTAGCGATTATGAAGCCGCGGCACATATTCCGGCAAAAGTCGCGGTCTAGGCCAGAATGACGAAGGCTATCCTCTCGGCCATTGTCGCGGTATCCGAGAATCAGGTTATCGGCATTGACAACGATCTTCCTTGGCGCCTTTCGAATGACCTGAAATGGTTCAAGAAAACAACCATGGGGAAACCGATTATCATGGGTAGAAAGACATTTGAGTCGCTTCCGGGACCATTGCCCGGCCGGACCAGCATTGTCATAACCCGTGATCCGGATTTCAAGGCGGAAGGTGTAATTGTCACCCATACCCTTGAATCAGCCTTTGAGATCGGTAATGAAGCGGCCAAACAAATGAATGCCCGTGAAGTCGTCGTCATCGGTGGCGCGGAGATCTTCCGCCTCTGCCTTGATCAACTTGATAGAATTTACCTGACAAGGGTCCATGCAACCATTGACGGGGATACTTTTTTTCCTGAATTCGATCCCGAAAAATGGCGGGAAATTTCGAATGAATTCCATTCAAAATCGGAAAAAGACATGTTTGATCACAGCTTTATTGTACTCGAACGGGAGCAGAGATTTTAAATTTAGGCGCACTGCCCCCTTTCAAATTCAAACCAAAAGAATTATATTACGGATGTTGGGAAACCAACTATGGCGATAAACGTTGCATGGAATAACCGTTGCGGACCCGGGGGCGGTACCCGGCGCCTCCACCATAAAGATAGCAATAGACATCTGACTGGCTGTCTTTCTGATGGGGGCGAAATAGGTTCGACGCGCGCAGTAAAGATGTAATTTTTGCCCGGCATGATACCACCGTATAACGGGGTCAAATCTATAAATGCTAACGATAATGACGAAGCATTTGCCGTAGCTGCTTAATAGCACTACACGGGGTTCGGAGGGGCACCTGGCAACAGAAGCCCCTTCACTTATTTTTGCTTAGCGAGTTGGAGGCGGGGACTATTCAGCATATGGATGACGAAATCAATTATAAAAAAATGGTTGAAACGGCACTTATGGATGTTGTCCGTAACGCGCTACGTCATGCTTCCGAATATGGCCTGCCCGGTGACCAGCACTTCTATATCACCTTCAAAACGCGCTTCCCCGGCGTCTCTGTACCCAGTCACCTCGCGGAACGCTATAAGGACGAAATGACGATTGTCCTCCAGCATCAGTTCTGGGACATCGTGGTGGAGCCGGACTATTTCACTGTTGATCTCAGCTTCAATCATAAACGGGAAACGCTCAGAATTCCATTTGATGCCCTGACCGCATTTGCCGACCCGTCAGTCCAGTTTGGCCTGCAATTTTCAACAACTCTGGCAGAGGCGGAGGCCGCACCAGCGACCGATGACAGCGACGAAAAAGCCATGGAAGAGGCTTCGGAGGAAACGGGGCAGCCGCAGGAAAAGCAGGGTGAAATAATTACCCTTGATGCCTTTCGCAAAAAATAGCTAAGTTACCTGTCAAATTTCCCTGTTTCGTTCAAAGAATGAAAGCCTGTCCATGCCCGAATTTCATTATCAGGAAGTCTTCTCCCTTGGAAAAGACAACACGCCCTACCGTAAACTGACGTCTGATCATGTATCGACAATAAATGTTGATGGTAAAGAGGTTCTGAAAGTCGAGCCAGAGGCCCTGAGCTTGCTGGCGGCAACCGCAATGCATGATGTGGCGCATCTTCTGCGCCCAAAGCATCTGGAGCAGCTCGCGAATATTCTGAAAGATGAAGAGGCGTCCGAAAACGACAAGTTCGTGGCCACCGAGCTCCTGAAAAACGCCAATATAGCGGCCGGGATGGTTCTGCCCGGATGCCAGGATACCGGAACCGCGATCATCATGGGCAAGAAAGGGCAATATGTCTGGACGGACGGAACAGACAAGGAGCAACTCTCCCGCGGAGTTTTCGAGACATACACCGAAACAAACTTGCGCTACTCACAGCTGGCGCCCATCAGTATGTTTGAGGAGAAAAATACCGGCACGAACCTCCCGGCCCAGATTGATCTTTATGCGACAAATGGCAACGAATACGAATTTCTTTTTGTCGCCAAGGGAGGCGGTTCTGCCAACAAGACCTTCTTGCATCAGGCTGTGCCGAGTGTCCTGACACCAGACCGCCTCGTCCCCTCTATCGAGGAGATGATGATGTCGTTGGGCACAGCAGCCTGCCCGCCTTACCATCTCGCGGTTGTGATCGGCGGCACCTCTGCTGAGGATACGATGAAAACGGTCAAGCTTGCCTCAACGAAATATTATGACGAACTGCCGACAAGCGGTAACGAACATGGCCGCGCATTCCGCGACCTTGAGATGGAACAGAAAATTCTCAAAATATCGCAAAAAATTGGCATAGGCGCTCAATTCGGCGGAAAGTATTTCTGCCACGATGTAAGGGTGATCCGGATGCCGCGCCATGGCGCCAGCGTTCCTATCGGAATTGGTGTATCCTGTTCTGCCGACCGGCAGGTGAAGGGAAAGATCACCAAAGACGGCGTCTTTATCGAGCAGTTAGAGACGAATCCGGCAAAATACCTTCCCGAGGTGACGGATGCGGACCTGAACAGCAATGTTGTCAGAATCGACCTCAACGCACCGATGAAAGACATATTGGCCAAACTTTCTCAATATCCGATCAAAACACGGCTGAGCCTGAGCGGAACGATCATTGTCGCGCGCGATCTAGCCCACAGAAAATTACGGGAACTACTGGAGAACGGCGAAGGGCTTCCTCAGTATTTCAAGGATCATATCATCTACTATGCCGGCCCCGCCAAAACACCGGAAGGATATGCATCCGGTTCATTCGGCCCCACCACAGCAGGTCGAATGGACGGTTATGTCGACCAGTTTATGGCGGAAGGAGGTAGTATGGTCATGCTCGCAAAAGGCAACCGCAGCAAGGTCGTTGTCGATGCCTGTAATAAGCACGGCGGGTTTTACCTTGGCTCCATCGGCGGCCCAGCTGCTATTCTTGCACAAAACAATATAAAGAAGGTTGAAGTTCAGGCTTTTGAAGAATTTGGCATGGAGGCAATCTGGCGGATCGAGGTGGAGGACTTCCCTGCCTTTATCGTTATGGATGATAAAGGAAATGATTTCTTTGCCCGGAAAAAAGATGGTGCCACCGCCTGATCTTTCAGCGGAACCGCCCGCACGGCTTGTTAAGCATTCGGTCAGCATCGCAGGCCACCGCACCAGCGTTTCACTAGAGCAGAAGTTCTGGGATCTGATCCGGGCGAGTGCCAGGCGTCAGTGTTTGAGCATCAATGAGTTACTGACGGAAATAGACGCGATGCGAAGCGGTAACCTGTCCAGCGCAATCCGTCTTTATGTGCTGGAAGAACTTCTTGAAAAAGAGACTGAACCGGCACCGAATCCCAAAATATCCCTTTGAGAACTGCTCATTGCGACCCTATATAGAAGACAAGCAACCAATCAACTTAGGGCAACGGCGATATGGGTGATGTTGTCAACCTGAATCAGTTTCGAAAAAAGCAGGGCCGCAAAAAAGCTGAAGAGCTGGCGCGCAACAATCGCGTGCGCTTTGGCAGAACCTCTCTGCAGAAAAAGCAGGATAAAAGCCAGTTACAGCGCGGAAAATCTGAACTTGATCAGAAAAAGCTGTCGCCTGCCCGAGATGACGAAGAAACCCCTTCGCCCAAAAATTAGCACTTTCTTCACACATTCAGTTTAAGAAAAACAAATTAATGTCATAGAAATGACTCAACCTTCTTCTACTTAAAGGTCGCGCTCGGCAAAGGCAGGGCAAAAGGAGGTAAAAATGGAAACCGTTGTGCAGAAATATCCCGAGCCTGCGTTGAAGGACCTCTTGTCCGATCCGATTATGCTCGCGGTCCTTAAACGTGATGGACTGACGGTAGAAGACATTAAAAAGGTTGTAACATCCTATCAGGAAAAAATCCGCCTCCCCCTCTCCTGATTCTTTGTAACGCTTCGCTCAACCCACCCCATTCAAAACGCGACTTCTTTTGTTGCGCAGATTTGCTCTCTCGCGTTATTATCCGGCCATGCTTTATTGCTCCATCTCATTCAGGAAGCAATCAGGGAGACCGGCATAACATGACGATAGCAGCCAGATATAAGAAGAAATCGGCGACAATCCGGGGTCTTAAAATGTCTTATATCGAAGAGGGCGAGGGAGACCCAATCGTGTTCCTGCACGGGAATCCGACCTCATCCTATTTGTGGCGTAATATTATGCCACATCTGGAAGGGCGCGGACGCCTGATTGCCCCGGACCTGATTGGTATGGGAGATTCCGAAAAACTACCGGAAAGCGGCCCGGACAGCTATACGTTTAAAGAACACCGTTCATTCCTCCATGATCTGCTTGCCTATCTGATGGTCGACAGGAACGTGACACTGATCGTTCATGACTGGGGATCGGCTCTGGGCTTTGACTGGGCGTACCAGAACCAATCGGCAATAAAAAGCATCGCTTATATGGAGGCGATCGTTCAGCCAATCCCGAGCTGGGACAATTGGCCAGAGGCCGCGCGGAACATTTTTCAGGCCTTTCGTAGCCCGGCCGGCGAAGAGCTCGTCCTTGAGAAAAATATCTTCGTTGAAAGAGTGCTGCCAACTTCCATCATTCGGACATTGGAAGAAGAAGAGCAGCGCGAATATACCCGCCCATTTCGAAATGCCGGGGAAGACAGGAGACCGACCCTGACCTGGCCGAGGCAGATTCCCATCGCCGGGGAGCCCGATGACGTTGTCAAGATAGTGGATGATTATTCCAACTGGCTCAGCAAATCGGATTTGCCCAAACTATTTGTGAACGCCGACCCCGGATCAATTCTGGTCGGCCCTCAGCGCGAATTCTGTCGAACATGGCCCAATCAGACCGAAGTAACCGTCAATGGGCTGCATTTCATACAGGAAGACAGTCCAGATGAGATTGGTCAGGCAATCGCGGAATTTCTCGCAAAAATATAATTTAGTCAGTACAGGGCAGACAATATCGTGGTCGGAAAACGGATTAAACTGAACGCTTTGCAAAGCAAAACATTGACCCTTTTGCAGATATTGGCGCGCGATCCGGACAGCTCAACTCCGGAGGGCAATGCTGGTGACGTTCGTATTACCCGCCTCCCCCACGCACATGGGAATCACACGCATGTCGGAGAGTATGTCGTCGCAAGCCGCGATGCCAGCGGACTGAACAACAAATCCGTATGGGTGGCGCTCTGTCGTAAAGGCCTTGTAAAAGAGAACTGGGAAGACAAGATTGTTCTAACCCCGGAAGGTCTCTCATTTTCGACAGGCCTTGAGAATAAATTTGCCTCTGCGTCTGACCACTAAGTACCCCGCCTGAATTGAGCTGGAGATAACCCTATGAACTCCGGAACCGACAGGAAACTCACAACGATACTTTGCGCGGACGTCGCAGGCTACAGCCGTCTCATGAACAAGGATGAGGGGGAAACGCTCAGCAGGTTGAAAGCCGCGCGGGAGATTTTTAGCGACTTTATCACCCGGTACAATGGGCGAATTGTTAATATGACCGGCGATGGACTTGTTTGTGAATTTTCGAGCGTAGTAAATGCCGTGCAATGCGCTGTTGAGGTTCAGAACAGGATAAACGAGGATAACCTATCCTTATCTCCCGCAGACCAGATGCTCTACCGCATCGGCATCAATCTGGGAGATGTCCTGATTGAGGGCGACGATATTTTCGGTGAAGGAGTTAATGTCGCCGCAAGGCTGGAAGCCCTGGCGCCTGTTGGTGGTATCTGCATATCCGGCTCTGTTTTTGATCAGGTAAAGAACAAACTGCCAAAGCATTTTGAATTCCTTGGAAATAAAACTGTCAAGAATATCGCTGATCCAGTTCCTGTTTATTCGCTCATGCTGACCGAAATGCCGGATGTCTATAAAAACGCAACCGATTCCGACCTAAGTTCCGAAGACGCTTCACAGGAAGAGACCGAAGACGACAGGAAAATTCGTGGCTATGTCAAACGACAAGCGGCCTTCAACAGGCGGGCCACTGCTTTCGGGGCGATTACACTCTTACTTTTCATCATAAATATGGCGACTTCGCCTGATTATTGGTGGTTTCTCTGGCCCGCGGCAGGTTTTGCTGTTTCCTTGATAATACAAGGAATCATGATTTTTAGAGGACCGCATCACGGAAAAGAATGGGAAGAACGGAAGATAAACGAGCTTAAAGCACGCGGGTACAAACCCCGTCCCTAGGATTCATCGACGACGATCCGTGCCGCGATATCCTCCATCGCTTGCACATCCGGATTTACATAATTATCGATCGTAATGGTGGGCCCATTGGCAACAAGCAATGTCAGAGTTGGTCGACCACCAGCTTCCATCAACTGCCACGCATCCCCGTCCCCGCGATCTTCCGCGAGAATACCTAAATCATCAAATATCTGGTCGAGATTGATCACATCTTCCGACGGGACAAAGTCAGTAATGGTGACGTCCCCGCTATCCGCACCCGTAAAAACATATATATCGGCGCCCTGCCCGCCGGTCAGCGTATCATCCCCGCCGTTACCTTGCAGAATATCGTCACCGCCTTGGCCGACAATAGTCTCGCCAGCGCTCGTTCCAAAGAGTACGAGATTTTCGTCATTGCCCGCAAAGGAACTCCCCGCCGGAGCAAAGGCCGAAAATGCAGTGAACGCGCCATTGCCGACTTCGACAAAAGTAAAGGACAGAATTGCGCTGCTTGTATCATTATCCCCATCGGTCAGAACATACTCGAAACTCTCCATCTCGCCGGGGTCCGCCTGAGAGGGGGCCGTATACGTATAATTGCCTTCTGCATCAATGGAGAGCATCCCGCCGAGTATCGTTTCGACGATAAGCGGATCTCCATTCTGTGGAATATCATACTCAAAGCCATTATAGATCAGTGAGGTTAGTGTCCCGCCATCCGCGCCAAGACTATCAACTGATCCCGAACTGACCACGTTGTCCGTCTCGACAACCGGAACCGTATCAACGAGGACTGTCTCCAGATCACCAGGATCGACAACCACCGTCGGCGCATCACCGGCATTTTCAACCTTGGCAAGCTCAATTGTGCTGATACCGTTACCCAGACCGACAGCGACAACTTCGATATCATTACTGTCGACAAACTGTTGCCACTCATTGCCCCCCGCCGTCGGCACTTCAAGAGTTACACTCGGCTCACCATCCGAGATAAAGTAAACGTTTGATGTGTGCCCTGAAAGCAACGGATTGGAAAGATGTGACTCGAGAGCACTTCGCGATTCTTCGATGGCTGCGGCGTAGTTTGTTGATCCGTTCGGAATCAGGTTGACCGGATTATTGATAAAATCCTGAGCGGCCGCCACGGAGTCTCCCTGAAACACTAACGACGACGCGGCGGCAAAGGCGATAATAGAAATATTCAGATTGCTAGAGACCTGATTATATTCCGAAAGCACATTACTGACTGCTTCCCGCAAAACCTGAATGCGAGTTTGCAGACTTCCCGGAACGGCAAGATTCATCGACCCCGACGTATCAAGGACAAAAACAAGATTATAGCTTGGCAATGTCGGTGCGGGTAAGTCTACCGCATCCGGGCTCGCGATCGGAACATCATCCACTATCGAGGCGACGAAGGACCCGCTGACGCTCGAGCCGTCCTGATCCACGACATCATAGCCAAAGGTAAGATCGATCGCATCTTGCCCATCACCTGTGTGATCAACAATATCGTTCAGAGTGAGTGTATATCCATAATCATCGCCCGATCCTGTCGGTCCGAATTGGAGGACGAAAACCGAACGCGGCGCCCCACCCTCAGGAAAGGCTGTTGCTGCAACCTGCTGGGTGACGCCGTTTGCAAGCGTGGTAACCTCATAGAAAACAGGATCGCCACCAGAGGTAATTTCCGGCAATTCACTAATATCAAGCGCGACTGTACCCGCTCCATCAAGTCCGAAATCTATGTCCGCCACGCCGCCGGCGCTGGTTGCTTCGGGCGTCAGATCACTCCCGTCCGGCAAATCATCTTCGTCTACACTTATCGCCTGAGCAGCCCCCAATGTCGGTGTGCTATCTTCAATTTCAATTGTCAGCGCGCCGGAGGCCGATGAACTGTTCACATCGAGCACAGATATCGCGAGAGTAAAGGCAAGGGTTGAGAGATTGCCGCCTGCGCCGTCCAAATGATCAATCGGACCATCCAGTATGACATCATATGTGCCGTCCGTATTCAGCGAGACAGTAAATACTGCCTCTCCGCCAGCCATCCCGACAACAACATTAGTGCCAAGCCCGCTTAAGGCAATTGGATTGCCCTGGGACGCCAGGTTCGCAGCATCAAAGTCCGGTTGCGTAGCGTCAAAAGTAACAGACGCGATCTCCCCGCTGCCCCCGCCGATACCGATGGCAGCGCCCTCGATGCTGTCCCCATCGGCAGCTTCAATCAGGTTCGCCGGAGTGCCCTCATCAACGATCACCGGATCGTCATTGTCTTCGATCGTCAGTGTGACAGAATTATCTGCTCCATCGATAACCGCATTGCTTGACGCCCCGACCAGTGTAAGCGTCAGGGTTTCCGTCCCTTCAAACTGATTGTCATCAACAATCGGGATATTAACAGTTACAGTTGAACCCGGCGCAAGCCCGGTTTCTCCGCCATCGAACGTTACTCTTTGCAGGCCATCCACGACATAGTCGCTGCCTGCTGTCGTGCTGCCGGTGATTGCGTAATCGACGCTAACCCTGACACCCGGCGCCACCGCTTTATCAAGTGTCAGAACGAAGGAAAGAACGCCAGCATCCTCCCCGACAGTAATTTCTCCTCCCCCGACAGGCGTGCCGCCAACGGTTACGTCAGAGAGCGTGATAATGCCGATATCGTCATCCGCAATCACGACAAGCGCCTGTCCGGATGAGACATCAATGTCCGCATTTTCCGCCCCTGTCAGCGCAACAATGAAAAACTCCAGGTTTTCAATGACATCATCATCAATCACTTCAACGGTGAAGACGGCTTGGGTCGAACCGGGCGGTATCACAATGGTCCCGTCCCCGTTACTGACGAAATCCACGTCGCCCGGAAGACCCGAATCCGCTTGAGTAGCGGACCCACCCCTGATCTCATATGTAATCGTTACAGGAAGGTCGGTTGGTTCGTTCAACGTTATGACAATTTCAAAACTGCTGAGATTTCCGGATTCCGGATCCACGACAGAAACAACGCTTAAACTTGTCTGCGGCCCAAGCCCGACAATCTCGTCATCTTCGCTTAAATCACGCAACCTGAGATCGGTTCCATCCAGTAACCCACCAGCTTTCAGCAGGTCACCAATCGATAACCCGCCGTCGATGGTACCTTCACTGAACTGCTGGAAGCCTGCCCCGCCACCTGATTGCGACCGGCGACCACCTGCCTCCGGATTGATCTCATCAGGATTGAAATCATCCTCTTCATTAAACCAGTCGGGATTAACCAGTCGCAGCGCTTCGCCATAAATATTGAAAAGCTGTTCCCCTGTCAGGATAAAAGGCACACTTGGCAAGGTGGAAAAGCTCGTTACGACAACGGATTGATTGGCAACATCCAGAACCTGAGAGCCCGCCTCGTTCGTAATCACAATCGCACCGGTAAAAAGCGTGAAAATTGATTCTTCGCCAATACTCTTTACATTACCCGACCAGCTTGTACCGCGGATGCCAATCGTCCCGACAGGAGTCCGCACGTCGACATTCTCCGGGTCATCCTTGGCAATCTGTCCGCTAACGAGGGAGAACACACCCTGGAGAAGGGAAATGCCAAATGTCCCGCTTCCCGCTGACGGATTATATATCATTTCATCGAGAACCGCCCGCCCGTTTTCTCCCATCGTAAACTGTGTCTCATCCACAAATACGATGGTAAAGGATGAGCCGGTTGCAGTCTCAATAACATCTCCCCGGAAAACCGTCGCCCCTTCGACCAGTTCTTCACTAGTTCCGTCTGCATGACGCGTGGTAACGGTGCCAGCCAATGCCGTTACTTCCCCGATAGGCCCTACCGCGTCGCTTTGCGTTCCAGAAGACTGTGCCATCGGGCCAGGGCCTGCCAGCTTGCTCACCAGATCCGCCGGTATCCGCGCACCGCCCACAGTTAGAAGATCGGCACCCGGCCCGGATGCAAAATAATCGTGAATTATGATATGGCCGCCAGTATCGTCCGTCAGGGTCAGATCGACGCCATCCCGACCAAAGTCCGCAACAAGCGGTTTGATCTCGTCACCAATTTGCACTGCCCCGTGATCAGGCGCCTGATATTCGGCAAGCGGCTTGGCGTCGAGGTTTACTGAAAAACCCTGTTTCATCTCTCATACCCCAACAGCAAAAAAGACCCCCGCATAGTCAGAATTTATTCTTCCGCTACACTCGGCGATCAAATAATCTTCATAAAAAAAGTTGCCCAAACTATTGCTTAAAAGTACTTATCGGGCGAGCAAGAAAGTAATGTATTTTTTGTAATTAAAGTATGCCACATTTTGGACAAATTTCATAAAATTTTTCATAAACATAGTTAATCCAACTATTTGAATGAATGTGCGATATACTTGTTTAACGATCTGAGAAAAAGGTCAATCCCTGCATGGCAGAAACCACAGCAGCACAAAAAACGGAAAAAAAGAACGGTATCATAAGATGGCTCTCCTTTGCCCGTGGGGGACGGATTCCCGCCTTCATGTTGCTTATGGCGGCCCTGTTTCTGCAGATTTCTGACCCGCCTTTCCTGTCAAATTTCCGAGACCGGATATTTGACGTATACCAGCAGTCCCAACCACGGGAGGTACAATACCCGCGGCCCGTCGCCGTTATCGACATAGACGAAAACAGCCTTTTGAACCTTGGCCAATGGCCCTGGCCCCGCACATATCTCGCAAAACTTGTGAAAAATGCGACTAAAAGCGGCGCCGCCGTCATCGGGTTTGATATGCTTTTTGCCGAATCGGATCGATTGTCGCCCACGGAAATCGCCCAAAATATATCCAGGCTTCCGCCAGAGGTAAAAGAGCAACTTGCGAGCCTGCCGTCCTTCGATGATGAATTTGCGAGCGAAATTGGCGACAGCAGAGTGGTCCTCGGGATATCCGTAAGCCCAGAGAGTGATGGCGCAAACAATCTGGGGCTCGACCGAATACCGTCCTTTGCCATGCTTGGGCAGGACCCTAAAAAATTTTTGAAAAACTATCCCGCCCTGATCGGCAATATCGACAAGCTGGATGAAGCTGCCGCCGGGCGCGGCATGATCAGTCTGGATCAGGATTTCGATGGTATTGTCCGGCGCATTCCTCTGGCCAATCAGATCAATGGAAAGATCATACCCTCGCTGGCGTTGGATATGCTGCGAGTAGCAACAGGCCGTAACGTTATTATCCAGACCAACGAAAACGGTATTGTCGGATTTAAGGTTGCCGGAACACTCATTCCGACAGATACGCGCGGGCGCGTCTGGGTTAAATATGCGGAGTATGAACCGTCACTCTATGTTTCGGCACTTGATGTCATCAATGGCGCGATCGACGACAAGGCCTTTGAAGGCAAACTGGTCCTAGTCGGTACGTCCGCCGCCGGCCTCAAGGATTTACGGGCATCCCCGCTTACGTCCAATCTTCCGGGAGTCGAAATGCATCTGCAGTTGCTGGAGAATGTATGGACGCAGTCCTATCTTTTCCGGCCTGAGTTCATTGCTATTTTTGAATGGATAGGCACATTGTTTACGGGACTGGCGCTAATTATACTGGTGCCGCTCGCAGGCGCGCGAACCACTCTTGGATTGCTGGTTTTTATCTCAGTAACAGCTATCGGTTCCTCCATATATTTCTTTGTCTATAATTCCGTCCTTATTGATGTCAGCTATACACTGGCGGTATCGATACTCGTCTACATTACAATGGTGTATTCAAATTATCGGGGCACCGAGCAGGAACGTACACGCATTCGAACGGCTTTTGCCCACTATCTCTCACCGGAACTCGTCAAGCGATTATCGGCCTCGCCCGATAGCCTGGTTTTAGGCGGTGAAGAGCGGGAAATGACGTTCATGTTCTGCGACGTGCGGGAATTCACGGTTATTTCGGAAGGGTACAAGCATAACCCGCAAGGACTGACCCATCTTATCAACCGTTTCCTGACGCCGATGACGGGAGAGATTCTTGCGCATCAGGGCACCATCGACAAATATATGGGTGATTCCATTATGGCCTTCTGGAACGCCCCGCTTGATAA
>TARA_R110000782_G_scaffold167129_9_pt1 | contig 92780 bp, 100 predicted proteins | sample TARA_R110000782 | Tara Oceans TARA_R110000782 (sample SAMEA4397859) | marine metagenome | biome: Polar Biome; feature: [SRF] surface water layer (ENVO:00010504); material: water (ENVO:00002006), including particulate matter (ENVO:01000060) such as... | depth 5 m | reverse complement strand
TGGGAGTTGCCCAGCGCCCCGCCATGAGGCAGGCCGATCAGGCCAGCTTCAGATGCTTGACCGCGCCCGTCTGGATCAGGTCTCCGTCCAGGCGAACGACACCGGCCAGACCGATATTCGGCCAGTAATATTCGCGGCGAACACCGATGATCGGCGAACCGACCTTACGCACGAAATATTTGCTGAAGTCGCCGAACAGGATCAGCTTCTGCGCCGTGGTGAAGGCAGAAGACATCGCCTGATTGACGCTATAGGGTTGCCCCAGCAACAGGCCCGGCACGCCCTGGCGAACGTCGCCCATCTGCCAGAGATAATTGCCCTGCCCATCCTTCAGCTTGCGGATCGCCGCCAGAACAAGATCGTGGAACATGAACCGGGCCTTGGGCGATGCGCGATAGGCGGGATCAATGGAGTGGAACAGGTCGATGACTTCATCCGACGTGAACACCGTTGTCGCCGCCGCCGTCTTGCCCGCCGTCGATGCCGTGACAATACCGTTGGGATCGCCCGTGCCGTCGCCCGTGGTCAGTTCGGTGTTGACCCTGCGTGCCAGACGTTCGCCCAGCAAACCGCCAATGAAGGTTTCAATGTCGATGGCGCTGTCCTGAAGCAGCTCCATGGAAATCTGCAACCACTCGGTGTCATAGGCATAGGCGTTCAGGGTCATCTTGCCGAAAGTGGCATCAACGCCGCCATCGTCCGTCATGGCCCCGGCTTCCGTATGCTGGGCCACGGCAACGGCGGTGTCATCCGTGGTAGGGAAGTCGATCGGATTGCCCGATGCGGTATTCAGAACCGTGCAGATGGCTTCGTCATACATCGGACCCCATGCCTTCATCGTCTTGTCCACCGTGGCGGCAAGATCGGTCGGCACGGTATAGCCTCCCGCCGTGGTTCCTGTGGTCTGGGCGCGCATTTCGTTCTTGAGGTCCACAACCCCGGCCTTCAGCGTCGCGCGCTGTTCCGGCGTCAGTTCCTGCGGATCGAACCCGGCGCGCGCCAGCGCAATGAAGGCGTCCCGATATTCCGGTTTAACCGGCTCATCGGTCCCGCTTCCTTCGCCTGCGCCCATATTCGGACGACCCCTGGACCGCGCCTCTTCCTCGCGCGCTTCAAGTTCGGTCTGGCGCTGTTCGCGCTTGATGTCCGCTTCCAGCTTGTCGAAGTCGGTCATGATCTTGTCATGGCGTTCTTCGAGTTCCGCCGCGCGGCTTTCATCGGTATTGGCCTTGATTTCATCAAGAGCCTCGCGGGCCTGCGTAACCAGACGACCGCGCTGTTCCTGAAGCTCTGTCAGGGTAGGCATTGCATTTTCCTTTCCAATGAAAAACCCGCCGGAATGGCGGGTCTCTTAAGGGAGGGATCAGCCCCTCCGGGCCTCCGGCGGTCGCCGGGAATTCAGATGCGGCGGAACTTGTGTTCCGCTTCGGCCTTGCGGCGGGAGTAGGCATCGCGTGCCTGCGCGGCAGCGGCAGTGCGGGCGATGTCAGTGCGCTTGCGCAGCTCAACCACCGCCTGCGACGAACGCAGCGCAATTTCTGTGTCCTGATAGGCAGGGAAGGCAACGATGCTGACCTCGTGCAGATCGACCGCCTGAATGGTCCGCACGGGCGGGTCCACGGTTTCATCCCATTCCTGCTTCGTCACGATGAACCCGAAGGACATGCCCGTTATATCGCCGCGCTTGATCAGAACCGCCATGTCGCGGCCATCATTGGTGTCGGGCAAGTCGATCTCGCAAGCCAGCCCGCGCTCATCTTCATTGAGCCTCAATGTGCCCGCGTCGGTGCGGCCGACCACGCGCCCGCTGTCATGATCGACCAGCGCGCGCACATCGCCATCCAGCGAGGCGGAAAATGCTCCGGGCGCGATGCGCTCGATCCAGTATCCGCCAATGTCGGCATCGCTGTTGAAAACAGCGGCATATCCCTTGACGGTCTGCCCGTCGTCACTGGCCGCCAGATCGGCGCGGCGCATCATGCGGCGTTCAGGCTGCATTGCCGGTTCCTTCCTCATTCTTTCCTTGCGTGTCGATCGGCACCGTCGCACCCTGCACGAACAGCTTGTCCGCATTGCCGCCCTTGGCCGGTCGATTTTCGAGCGCGCGGCCTTCGTCCGGCGTCAGAAGCGCGGACTGGACGCCCAGCGCCAGACCTTCGATCCGGCTCTTGAAATCGCCGCGCATCAATCCGTCCAGATTATGTTCGACATAGCGTCCGCCATTTCTTTGCCCGAACAGCTTCAGGTTCATTTCCTCTTCCAGCGCCTTCGCCCACTGGGCAATCAGATGCTTCACCAAATGCAAATCCTGCTGTTCGGTGTTGGAAAATGTTCCTTTGGACAGATCCTGAAGAAAAACCGGCGGCAACTGAAAAATGCGCGCAATCTCTTGTATCTGGAACAACCGCGCCTCGGTCATCTGCCCCTTGGCGGGATCGAAGCCTACAGGCGTGAATTTATAACCGGGCGGAATAGGAAAAACCGGCTTGTCGCTCGCCTTCGCATTATCGATCGCGCGGTTTATATCCGCCATCGCCCGCTTGAAGGCTTCCTGCCCTGCGGGCACCGGGCCTTCCAGAGCAAGCGGTGGCATGCCGCCACCGGCAAAAAACTGGCTTCCATATTGGTTCATCGCCAGCGAGAGCTGGATTGCCTGCGCGCCTAAAGTCACCGGCCCATAATGGGCGATGCCGTCGGATCGCAACATGAACGGAATGTCGATAACATCCGCCGCCGGATAGACTTTGCTATCCACTTCATAAAATGTGCGGCCCATGTCGTCCCGTTTGATGCGGGTGCGCGCCGGGTTCATCGGATATAGCCCGGTTATATTGGACCCGGATCGCTCGATCCACACAAGGCCGCGTCCACCGGTAAACACCTGTTGCCAGAAATATTGTCGCAATTTGAACGATGTCCATTCGGCATTCGGCGCTTCATGGATCAGGGTCTCTATCCCGCCGCTGATCTTCTCCGGCCCTTCCTTCCGGTTGCGATAGGCATGCAGCGGCAACGCCGCCATAGACCGCGACAGGAACGCCACCGCCGCCAGCATCGCCGGGACAGTCAGCGCACTGTCCATCGTCACGGCGGGCAATGTCACATCGCCCAGACCATAGATCTTCAGGATATTCGCGCCGGGTCGCTCGATACCCGGAATTTCGGTTATCATCCGCGCTTCCCGCGAAGCTGCGCGCAGGCCTATGCGTTCCAGAAATCCGGCCATCAGGACGCCATACTGAAGTTGGGATCGTCCCACGGCGAAGCCATGCCGGATGATCCTTCATAAGCGCAGGCCGCGCCCACTGCCATGCAAAGGGCGATGGCGGCATCTATCTTGTTCACGGCACGCTCCTTCGCCAGCCAGTAATTGCCCCAGCGGTCTTCATCCGTGACCGCGCTCATCATCGCACTGATCGTCACGGGGTTGCGTTTGATCCTTATTCGCCCCTGAAGGATCAGTTCTTCCACGAGCCGAACCGACATCGGCATCCATAAGCCCTCTGGCTCACGCCCGGCCTGCCGGGCCAGTTCCTTCATGTCGTCGGTCGGCTTGCCCTTTTTCGTGCCGCCTTGCGGATGCTCGACGCACTGGATCGTTAAGCCCAGCTCTTGCATTTCCGGTTCCAGCATGCGCGCAAACGCATATCGATCATAGGCAAGGCAGCGGATGTCATATTCGTGCTGCGCTTCCGCCAATGCCTGGGCGACATGACGATAATTGATGCTCTTGCCCTTCGGCGCCAGAAGATGCCCTTCGCGCACCCAGCGCTGATAGGGCAGCTTGTCCACCATTTCGCGCGCGGCGATGGTGTCCCCCGGCGTCCATGCCTGCACCCATGCATCATAGGTCGGCTTGCCCTTGTGTTCGCCTTCCTCGACCGTGCCGGACTGGACGCAATATCCCAGCGCCGTGATGTCCTTCACCTGGCTAAGATCGGCGCCCAGCCATGCCGTCGCACCCGCATGCTCGGCGGGATCGAAGTCTGCGATGCACGGTTCCAGTGCATCGCGCGTCATCCATGCGGTTTCAGCATCGGTCCACTGGCAGAAATGCAACCTAAGAATGCCGTTCAGCTTGCCCGGCATCGCCTTGGCCTGCGCGACGACGCCCGCGAGATATTCCGCCGTAATCGTAACCCCTAAAAGGGGATTGGCCTTGATCCAGCATGTCGGATCATGAAGCGGATCGTCACCTTCATCGAGCGCGCAGACATAGCTGAACGTCGTATCGTCCAGCGCCTCGCCCAGATAATGCGCGTCATCATCCTTTGCGTTCGGATTGCCTGCGGCAACCTTGATCGCATGTTCATGCTCTTCCCAGCAAACCGAGTTGCGATCCGAACCGCTGTTCGTGATCATCAGCAACAGCGGTTGCCGCCGAAACTTGAAACCGCGCTCCAATATTTCCAGCACGCCGCCGTCCGAATGCTCGTGCAATTCATCGATCAGTGCAAAATGCGGACGCGGCCCTGAACCTGTGCGCTTCGTCTCGCGTGACACAGGGCGGAAAAACGAACTTCGCGCCAGATAGGCGAGATTGAATTCCTTGCCCGGCGCGCCGCTGCGCTTCAGCCTCTTGTCCAGATCGGGCGACTTGTCGACCATCTTGACCGCATCGCGGAACAGGATACCCGCCTGATCCTTGGTAGCTCCGGCGGAATAGATTTCCGCCCCAGCCTCGCCGTCCGCCATCAATCCATACAGACCGATGCCCCCGGCGAATGGAGACTTGCCGTTGCCCTTGCCTTCTTCGATATAGGCCCGCCGAAATCGGCGGGTATCATCGCTCTTGCGCTTCCATCCGAAGATGGACCCTATCTTGAAATCCTGTGGCGGTTGCGATCTGAAGGGATTGCCCTCAAACTGCCCCTCACTCAATTTCAATCGCTCTTCAAAAAACCGGATCGCCTTTGCGGCGGCGGCCTTGTCATAATATAACCCGCGCTCGCCCGCGCTCTTCAGATCGTCCAGATGACGGCGGCACGCATTGCGGACATGCGGCCCGGCGACGATCTTGCCGCGAACGACTGCCCTGGCATAAGCCGTCGCGCGGTCAGTCGTCGAAGAACTCATCCTTGTCCTTGTCATCGAAATCACCACGGTTCCGTTCGTCGGTCAGGCCCAGCTCGCTCATATAGGCGCGCATCTGGCCGTGCTTCGACGCCGGGAAGCCCGTTGGGTTAAACATGAACTCCTTCCAGAGTTCGCAAAAGGCGATGGCGGCGGCTTCGCGGGAAGCGTCGAGCCAGGAAGCGGGCGCGATATATTTTGCCCATGCCTTCGCGGCCTCGCCTTTCAGCGATGGCGGCTTCTTCAGCTTGCCGAATGCCTCGACCGCCTGTTCCACCTGTTCGCGGACTTTCTCGCTTTTCCCATGCCGGGTTGATCGGTGTGTGCCATCGACCAACCGCAAATGCGCCGCCTTCGGCTTCGCTCCACGCACAGCCATATTAGCTAATCCCAACAATCAATCCGGTTTCCCGCTTTTTTTGGAGGGGCGTCGGTTTCCGAGCGAGAGGGGGGAGGGATTGACCCACCCCCCCTAACGGCGACCAGCTACCGGCCATCCATCGGCCCCGATCCGCACGCGCTTGCGGTGCCCAAACTGTTCGGCGGTGTAAAAGCTGTGGCAGTCGTGACACAGACATCTGATGTTGTCGTCCGTGTCCGCGCCGCCTTTGGCAAGGGGTGTGATATGATCTGGAACGACGGAGGGAACAACGCGGCCATGTTCGATACATCTGCGACACAGGGGTTCGGCGGCCAGCCTCGCCTTGCGAACCTCGACCGCGCGCCGCCCGCGCAAGCGAGGGGTCGCCTTCATGCTGATCTGCCTGAATAAAGGGGAAGCCCGGATGCGCCTTAATCCACTCTCGACGCAGCTCTTGAGCCTGATAAGAAACTACATGCCGTGGGTCATTTGTCAAGCGCGTATCCTTCCTTCTTCCGTCACGATGATGCGGGGAGCAACACCCGCCGCCATCGCCCGCGCAGCCTCTATGAAATCCTCGGCAATCCGCTTACGCGCGCGCTCCACCGACAGGCGAACATAGCGCTGTGCATATCCCCGCCGCGCTGCTTCCCGGATGCTGATACCGTCCACCATCACCGCATCGAATGCGGGGAGAAGCTGCACCGCAACAAACCCCCGCGCCCATTCCACGTCCGACCGCGCTTCCATCGCCGCTTGCGTCGTCGGGATATGGCTCGCCGCCGATCCACCGCCACCGCCCGACACGTCCAGCCCGCACCGGAACAGCCCCGACTGCGCCAGCGCCAGCCGGTCCGCATACCATTCGAGACAGGCAAACACATGCGCGTCGATCACCCTGGACCGATAGAGCGTTTCGAAATGCGGCACGCGGCGCACCGCCTTGTGCCGCCGCATTTCCCCGCGAATGACGACTTCGCCATAAGGGTTCTGCACAAGCGCAACCTCATAGACGCCACGATCCAGCCGCGCGCCATTGCTGATCGCCTGCCCTATCAGCGGGTGAACGGGAGCCGCCGACGCGCCAGCCGCCCGCTTGGTCCGGTTCTTCTTCTTCGCCCTCATGCGCTCACCCTTTCCCTGTTGCTCTCAACCTCAAACCGAACCCATTTGACCCCGGCGCCGATCACATTCCGCGCAGCCTTGTCGATCGCCGTCTTGAAATTCTGTTCGATCCAGCCGCGCGTAAATTCGCTGCCCGTCACCACGACAAGGCCCGGCGCGTCGTAAATCAGCGCGACCGGCGCAAACCATGTGTCGAACGTCGCCGCCCCGACCGTGCCACGCAACACGCCCCGGATCGCAGCGGATCGGGCATCCTCGCGCCCCTTGGCCGCAACAGCGACCGGCGGCGGCTCAGTCGAACTAGCCGCCACAGGCGACGGCACAAGCCCGGCAAACGACACGCCCGCCTTGGCATCCCGCATGATCTTGGCATGGTCGCTGATCAGCCATTTCGCCAGCGCCGCGTCCCAGTCGCGCTTGCACCCGATAGCCCGCGTTTCCGATTGCCAGTGCAGCCGGAACGTCTCGCAAACGGCCTGATAGGCTCCCACAGGCCATTGCTCGACCAGCGTGCGCGCCATCGGGGGCAGATCGTCGATGCCGGGCGGCGCCCAATCGTCCGCCAGCCGCGTGCCGCGTTCAATTCCCTTCTTCCCTCTCTCATTTTTCAAATCGGGGGCGGTGCTGGCGCGCGCTGGCGCGTCCCCCCTTGATGGATATTTATGGTTCTTTGACGGTTTGTCCGAAGCCGCTTCGGGGGTGTCCCGAAGCCGCTTCGGGGGGGTGCGAACTGGCTTCGGGGGTGAAGTCTCTTCGGGGGTGAAACCGTTTCGGGGGTGGACCTGATACCGGCAACCCTTGCCCGGCCGCTCGATCCGGGTCAGATGACCAGCCGCTACCAGATCGCGGATTGCATGTTGCACCGTCCTGTCCGTCTTGGAACATTTCTTCGCCAGCGTCGCCATGCTGGGCCAACACCAGCCTTCATCATTCGCACAATCGGCAAGCGCCAACAGCACGATCTTTTCACTGTCGCAAAGCGTGATGTCCCACACCGCCGTCATGACCCGAACGCTCATGCGGCCTCTTTTCCCTCGATTAGGTCAAACAGGCTGGGCACGGCGCGCTGAGCTTCGGCTTCGCGCAGATATGAGATGCTATGACGCCAATAGTCCGGGTTCAATTCGCTGCCTCGCCCACGTCGCCCTTTCAGGATCGCGCGCATTGGCACGGTTCCCAACCCACAGAACGGATCATATACAAGTTCGCCGTCCATACTGAACCGGTCTATAAGCCGGTCAACTATATCGAACTGCAGTGGACACACATGCTTTTCCCGCCCCTTGCTCACCTGTTCGGCGTTGAGCGTGCGCATCCGCACCACATCGTCCCATGTATTCAGGTCTGTGGAACCGGGTGCCAGAGACATGAACGTGCGCGGAAGGTGCCCCCGGCCGTCATTGATATCCCGCGCCTCTATCGCCTCTCCGATGGCGACGTGCGCCGCATAGTCATATACCATCCCGCGCGTTTCGGTCATGAACGTCTTCACCAGCGGCCCGACCGCCATGTCGGCATAGCGATCCGTCCGAGTAGCGAGCGACGCTAGTTCTTCGGGTGCCAGCGGACGGTCGCCTGATGATCTCCAAAATGCATGCGCGTCCACCTGCCACCGAGCAAGGCTATAATTGTCTGGCGTCTTAATCACCGGCTGGTCGGCATAGCCGCGCGTGCGGTCACTCTGCGGCTTCCTCATTAGCAGCACATATTCAGGGCTTCCCACACCCATTTTCGTGCCGTCCTTAAGCATTTCGCTGTAGGACAGGCGATAGGTCTGGTTGTTCTCGCGGACCACATCTGTGTTAATGTGGATCATGCCCAGAAACTGGAAGCCGTGTTTCTGGAAATGGAACAGCGTCTTAGCATGGAACGGGTTGACCGTAGGCACGCCTTCACCTGTTACCGCGCCAAACAATATCCTGTCCTTAACATGAATACATGCCATGCGGCCTGGCGCGAGCATGCGGAGCAGTTCCGGCGTCAGAAAGTCCATCTGCGCGAAGAAATGCGCATCGTCGTCGGTATGGCCAAAATCATTGTAGCTGGGCGTATACTCGTAGTGATTACTGAACGGGATCGACGTGACGATCAGGTCTGCACTGTCGTCTGCAGCCAGCCGCGCTTCCTCTACACAGTCGTTTAGGGCAAGCATCCAACCGTCGCCTGTCTCGACGCGCCGTTCGGTGCCAATGCTGCGCTTCATGGCCGCCACAGCAATTTCATGGTTCAATCCATGTTTACGGATCAGTGCCGACATGGTTTCCCGCAATTCGGTATCGCGCGCCCATTTGGCTAACAGATCGCGCCGAACTTCTTCTTCGGTTTCGGCATAGATCGCATCGATCACGACTTCATGAGGCTGGCCAAATCGCTGAATGCGATAAATCGCCTGTATGAAGTCATTAAACTTGTGACCGATACCGGCGAAAATAGCTCGGTGGCAATGCCGCTGCAGATTAGTTCCGCTACCCAACATTATAGGCTTCGCGGCCAGCTCACGGATCCGGCCGTCCGCGAAGTCGCCAATTATGCCTTCCCGTGCGTCCAGCGTCTGTGATCCGAACACGCTGGCGATACGTCCCCGACCGGGCAGGTCGAGTGCTTCTATGGCGCGCCGCTCGTCTTCCAGATCGTGCCAGATAAGAAAATGGTCGTTGGGTGACTGCGCCATGATGTCGGCAACCTTGGCGATGCGGGTTGGCAGCGAACGTCGTTTCTCGCGGCTTGCCTGCACTACTCCCAGCGCGGTATCGCGTACCAGCCGCATCTGGCCGTTACTTTCCGTCGTATTATCGGTGATGTCGGTTTCTACACAATGCCAGTTGATGGTGACGGGCGGAAGATCATATTCGTCATCGTCAAAACCCAAATCGCTGGGACGCTGCAGGAACACCGCCCAACTGTTGAGCCATAGCCAGAACTCTTCTTCCTTGTGCGGATACAACGACAGGTCATTAGCCTTTTCGCTGTTGCGCTGAAAAAACCGGGTAAGCGCTTGTCCGGTATCCATCACACCCAGAAAACCGGCATAATGGATCAGCTCCTTATAGCGGTTCGGGCTGGGAGTCGCGGTTGCAACAAAACGATATGGCACCTGTGCAAACAACGGCATAAACTCCTGGAATGTCTTGCTCCCGTAGGACCGCAACACGCTGGCTTCGTCCAGACTGGCAACCGTGAAGCGGCTGATGTCGATCTTGCCTTCGCGCACGCTCTCATAATTGGTCAGATACAGCCCGGCGACATCGCCAATGGCGTCTATATCCGCGTCCGATCTGACGAAATGCAGGATGATGCCCAGTTTCGCGGCGTCCGCCATAAACTCGCGACGCACTCCTAGTGGTGCGACGATCAGCGCCATGTTGTGAGCGCCCGGAACGCGGTCAGGGTCGGTTTCCACCTTGTCCAGAATAATGTTACAGATCAGAAGCTGTTGGATAGACTTACCCAGTCCAAAGGCTTCGAAGATGGCGCGGCGCCCTCCCTCAATCGCCCAACGGACGATATGGCGCTGATGATCCTTCAGCGGGCGACCATCTTTCAGATGTGTCGGAATGTCTTCCAGCGCACAGGGAAGACCAGCCTTCTGCGCTACGGGAACTTTTGCTTCCAGAAACGATCTATAGTCCATCACTCCACCCTCCTCTTGCCCGCGCGGACCAGCTCGCGCCCGTCCAGCGGTTCGTCATGGTCTGGGCACAGATGCAACCAGTCGTCGCCGAATTTGCGGATTTTCCAGCCGTCATCCTTGATGATCAGCCGCGCCATGGCGAAATCGCGCGAACCCGTTTCAATACCGTTCGGACAGGCATCGCAATGCACGTCAATCGGCCCACCATAGAATTTGCGTTCGATCATGGCCGCCCGCGCTCCTTCCCGGCCTGTTGCAGCGCGCCGGTCGCCACATAGCGGGCGAGGTCGCGCGCCATCTGCGCTTCGATGATCCGCCGCGCGTCGGGCGCGCGATATTTAAAATTGCGGCGCAGGTGGAAATAGTCGCCGCGATACTCGACCGGAAGCCAGCCCAGCCGCGTGCGGGACAGTGAACGGCCCGCCTTGGCTCGCGCTTCCGATCCGGCCGCCGCCGCACGGGCGTTGCAGCCTATCTTCCCACGCGCCCGCCTTGGCTCGCGCTCTTCCGGCCCAATCCCGGCGCTGATCGCCTTGCCCAGCCGGAAGGCTTCGCTGGGGTTCGCCCAGCGCCGCGACATGGCGCACGACACGGCTTCCCGATGCGTGTCAGACGTTGCAAGGGCGCGGGCGTTGCAAGGCTTGCACCGCGTCCCCTTGCGGCGCTTGTTCGGCTTCAGCGGCTGGGCGCAATCGGAACAGTGCGTGGCTGTCAACGCGCTCATGCCGCCACCCCGTTTTGCGCGCGGCGATCCCGATAGCGACGGATCGCGTTCAGCAGGCGCTCACTGCCTATCCGGGCTTCCTTCCGCCGCATTGTCTCTTCCACCGCGCCCAACGGTCCGGCGTCTTCGGCGGCGGGCTGGGGCAGATAGCGCAACCGGGCATCGCTCGAAGGGGGCAGGCTCTTGCGAATGGCCCGCACGTCCGCGATCGGCACGCCCACATAAACGGCAATCGTGCTGTCATCGGTGATATAGCTGCACAGCCGGGCAATCTCCGTTCGCTCGGATATACTGATCATGGTTTATCCCCCTTGATGATGGTAAAAACGACGCACGAACGCGGTTCGTCATGAAGGACGTTCGTCGTCTGGAACCGGGCGTCATCGCACTTCAGCGCATCAGCAATCCCGTCGCGCCCGGCCTTGAAGCTGGCGGGAACATTGTCGTCGTCGCGGCTGGCCCGGTCCGGTGGGAAGAAGTCCAGCCGCACGGCGATCTTGCCGTCCGTTCCGGCATAGGCTGGAACCTTCAGCTTCGCTTCCAGCGCCAATGCCCAGCACATGCGGCGATAATTGCGCGCGACCGGCGTCTTGTCCGACCAGTGCCCGCGCCAGTTCGGCGACAGCTCGACCGGCGGAAAGGGCACGATCACGCGCCCCAACACTTCAGGCCCGGCCGGAAGTTCCACTATGTCATCTATCGGCTTCGGATCGGGACGAGGCTTCGGCGGGCGCTTCACCTTCTTTGGCTTCGCGCCATCCTTCGCCAGACCAGCCGCCCAGCTCTTGCCGCCGCGTCGTGAGGACTGAAAGATCAGACGCTTCGTCATGCTGACGCCCTCGCAGCACGGAAGGCGTCACGGGTCGCGGCGGGAAGGCCGCGCAGTGCTTTTCCGGGTTCAGTAATGCACCGGGCGAAGCTTTCGGCCGCTGCGATCACAGCCGCCGTCGGGCGTGCATTGCACGGACCTTTAATCTGTGTAGCGCGCCAGACGCCAGCACGGACATGGCTGAATTCGACCGTGGCGACACGTCTTCCATATTCGCGGATCGAATAAATCCGCGCCAGCCCGGACTGAATGTCACGGTGATAGCTGGCAACGCAATGGTGCATCGCCTTGCCTTCGATCACGAGCGCGCGAAGGGACCGTAGCGCGCGGAATTCGAAGCCCGACAGGGTGACTTCCGTCGGGAAGCCAGGATAAGCGACGTCCGTGTCATAGGTGCCGTCGTTCACCTGGTCGATCTGGGCATTCGCAAGAGCTTCATGCCAGTCGCCGGTTTCCCGGATCAGCCGGTCCCAGGTCCAGCGGGCGTTCCATTGGTCCCGGTTGCAGATCAGGAAGTCCGCGATCTGTTCCGACTCGAAACCTCCGGCCGGATCGCCGGTGCGGCCATGTCGGGACAGCGCCAGCATGGCCCAACGCAGGATCGGCGCGTTAGCCTGTTCATCGGGCGCGCGGCGCTGAAGGACCGACCATAATATGTCCAGATCTCCCAACCAGTGACGGTGCCGCGTCGGGATGGCGGGAATGGATTGGCTGATCGTCGATGGATCGACATGGGCGCTGATCGCCTGAATGGTGCCCCACACGCCCGGCCGGATCGCCTTCGCGGATATGGCGCGAAGCGGATAGGCGACGCGAAACGCCTTCATGACGTCCTTCAGCCGGGCGCCGCGCTCAATCAGCGGCTTGAAGTTCATCGCCACATAGGCGCGTTCGGATCGGCTGGATGCCTTCCCGCCGAATGTCGCTGCCAACGCCAGAACCGGCGCTTGTTCCAGATATTCCAGCGCGCGCGGGTGAAGCGCGGACAGCCAGATCGCGCCCGGCCGGACGCCCTGATTGCCGAACATCGCTTCCGCCCGGCGCGTGTTGACGGAAACCCAGTCGTCGAACGGAAGAACCCCGTTCATGGACAATTCGACCGCCAGTCGCTTGCTGATCGCGCCGTGAAAATCTTCCATCATTCGTCGATCCCGAAGGGGGTTAGCGAAGGCAACGGCGCCAGCCCCAGCCGGGCGCGCATCTTGCGGGCCGTTTCCAATATCCTGATGCGTTCCGGGCTATACTGAACCCGCACAAACCGGCCGCGCGCGTCGCGGGGCTGCTTGCGCGCCCCGCCGCTGAACAGCTTCAGCTCGCGCGTGCCCGGTTCGCGTGGCATGTCATTCAGGCTTGCCGAACAACAGGGGCAGTTCGGTTTCGACGCGCACCCGCTCGCACGCTTCGCGGAAGCTGTGATCGAACGTCCGGTCCGCACGCCAGAGCTGATAGAAGAAGACCAGCCCGCCGGGTGTCTTCCGATAGCGAAGCCGCGCCGCCAGCCGATAGATCGGACCCTGATTGAAGACCGGAATGCCGATCAGGAACAGGCCCGGCACACGAAGCGGCTGCCCCGCGTCGTCCACATGCTCCGAAACGAACTGGACCTGGGCTTCGCCCGACGCCAGATTGATCGCTTCCTTTACGGCGCTCCGTTCGTTCACCTTCAGGCCCACGGACAGTTCGATCAGCTTTGAGGGGCTGGCGATGGAACCGCCGACGGTGTTGACGAAACGCTGCAAATCTTCGCCCAGGCTGTCTTCGCCGGGGATCAGGTCCAGAACATCGATAATCCGGTCTTCCAGGAAGGCGGCGAAATCAGCCATGCCGAACATTTCACCGTCGCTTTTCGTCCATGCCTTCCATTCGTCCGACAGCGGGAACTGGAACAGCGAACGATGCATGCCATAGCGCGGGGTGGCTTCCGACCCGATGCGATGATAGTCCAGAACCGCCGTAATCGATGGATTGTCCCGATCATCCACCGCGAACAGGGCGCTGTCTCCATCCTTGAAGCGGTTCACATGGTCGATCAGGCTTTCAATTGCCGTCAGCATGGCGGTGCCGTAACGCCGCTTTGGCACCAGCCGATATTCGTCAAATACTTCGGCGCCGACGGCCCTTGCTCCATTCGGCGTGATCAGGGCAATCGCTTCAACATCTGTCCCCGGCTCCTTCAGAACTTGCAGATCGGGGACACTATAATCTTCGATAATTTTGCGGACTTCGCTTGCGGTGCCGCTTAGGTCAGCCAGATCGGCCATGTCGGTTTCCTTTCGTTCGGTGTGGGGTTGATGGTTCAGGCGTCGCGGACGCTGGATGCGCCGGACACGTCACGAATGCCGAACAATTGCTGTTGTCCGGGGCGGGTGCGCGTCATGCGATGGTCTTCCGTCGTCCACATGATGGACTTGGGACGGCGGGCTTCAGGCTGGGCGACCTTGAACGTCGCCTTGATTTCCGTCACGCCGCCTTCCTGTGTGAAGTCCAGCGCGATCGTCACCTTGCCCTTGGCCTTGCCACCATTCGCCCATGCGTGTTCATGCAGGGCGGCGGACAGCGATTTGATCGCTTCATAGCAATCGGCGTCGAACTGCCCGTCTTCGAGCGAGCGGACGAATTCGCCCAAGGTGTTGCATGCGCCGGGGACATGCCCGCCGTCCGCCGCTTTTGCAGGCTGGTCGATCAAAACGTCCCTCGCCTTCACTTTGTCTTCCATGTGATAATCTCCCATTTTGCACCGCCCCGGCATCGGGTGCGGCTTTCGGTTTCCATCGCGGGGAAATGACGCCGACCAGCCGGTCAGGCCGTCGAACCGTTCCCCGCGATGGATTGCAGAACCGGAAGCAACGAAGCCGCCCGGTCGGCGAGCCGCGCCCGCTCGACATGGGTCAACACGCCATCTTCCAGAAATTCATTGCCGTCGGCGACCAGCCGGGCCGATTGCGCGAGAACGCTGCGCACGCTCGCCATGTCGTCCACTTCGCAAGGCGCGGCGGAAAAGCCCATATGACGGGCAACGCGGGCAAAGGCTTCGGGCGGCAACACGGCGAACACGCGCATGAACACATCGACCGGCATCATCGGCCCGCCCGCCTCGACATAGCTGCGCAACGTGCCTTCCTTGTCGCCGGTCGCGGCGGCAAGGTCGCCCCAGCCCAGCCGCTTGCCATGGCCGACATAGAGGCGCAGCGTGTCTTCGATATGCGCGCGCGCCGCGTCTCTGGAAAAATAGGGCATGCAGTTGGTCATTTCGCAGCCCTCCGTCGTTCGCCTTCGCGGCGACATTGGCGGCAGACCTTGCTTCCTTTCGGTGTAATATAGAGATTGTCGCCGGAATATGGATGCCCTTTGGGGCATGTTGTGCGTAAAGCCACTGGCCCACGATAAGGCTTTGCGTTCTCCCCTCTTTCGCAACGAAGACATCGCCGAGAGCCGTTGGACGCCGGGATAACAAACCCCTCCGTCAAAGCATGGCCGCGCGGGCAAAACGTCATATCGTCGTCGATGTAGTTGGGGTGCGCGCGCCGGGTGTTGACGGCCAGCGTAACCGCTTCGAGATGTCGCGGATTTATGCACCGCCGGTTGCGACACAGATGATCAATAACCAGTCCTGGCGGAATGTCGCCGTGGACCACCAGATACGCCAGCCGGTGAGCAAGCTGGGGGTTTCCCTTATGGCTAACCCATCCATAACCAAGGTGGAGCGCAGCAGACCATTCCCAACACAGCGATGAATATCCGGCGAACCGGGCCTCCACACGCCGCGCCAGAAAATCAGGCAACGTCGAAATAATATCACTGGAATTTTTCATTAAACATTCCATGGCGTTGCCCCTTCCGGCGCGGCACATGGAGCGCATGGCAAAGGCATGGAAAAAAAGGCGCGGCGAAGCGACAGAAAGGGGGCGTCGCTCCGCCGCACATGCGACCCGGCGCGACGGGGACGAATGTCGCGCAGGCGGGGGATTGCGTTGGGGGTTGCAGGGGCGGGATTTGAACCCGCGACCTCTTGGTTATGAGCCAAGCGCGCTACCGGACTGCGCCACCCTGACAGAATATCGCTCATGCCGCTTCCCGCTGCGCATGGGGACAATCGACGAAGCTGCAACTGTTCGGCACCATGCCGTCCACCCGCCGTTCGCACACATCGCATACGACCGTCCTGGTTTCGCTGAAGGGTTCGGGAGTGTCCGGTTGCACGTGACTGGAATAGGCTTTTTCCAGATCATCGGCCCGCCATGCGGGAACCCGATCTTGCGTTTTCCAATGCTGCACGGTTGTGGGCGGAACGCCCAAAATCGCGGCGGTTTTGCGAACCCCTCCAAGGGCATCTATTTTGGTGGCGGGCGATGTCATAGCCGCATGATGTGCGATTATCGTATATTCTGTCAATAGAAATGTACGATAATGTTACGAGACGATGTGCAACGAAATTCGTACAATAACGGAATGGAAGACTATTTGCAGATTGAACACGCCCGTAAGGCCATGAATATTTCGCGCGAGACGTTGGCGGAAAAACTGAAAATCAGCGTGCCTTCCTATGGCCGCCTGGCGCGCGGCGAGCGCAAACTGACTGCCGACGAACGCGATCTGGCCTTTGCCTTCCTTGGTATAGACAAGGGGCAGGAAAGCGCACTTGAAACGCTACCTATCCGAAGAGTCCCTTTGATTGGCAAAATAGCCGCTGGCAATTGGAAGGAAGCCATCCACGACGCGCAAGGCTGGTTCTGGTGTAATGCTGGCGGTGAGAACACCTTCGCGCTGATAGTGGAAGGGGACAGCATGAACCTGATCATTGAAGACGGCGGATATGTTGCGATCGACCCGGATGACAAATCGCTTGTATCCGGGCGCATATATGCTGTCATGAACGGCGACGGTGAAACGACGATTAAAAAATTCAGGGCGGACCCGGCGCGACTAGAACCGGCTTCCACAAACCCAGACCATCACGTTATAAATATTGGCGCTGACCCATTTAAAATTATCGGACGGGTAGTCTGGAAAGCCGCAGAGATTTAATGCGCGCGCGTGCGCTAATCATTTTTCTGGTTTAATACCAACGCATTGCTTCCAAATACCTCCGACCGTGCCGAATTGCTTGCGATATTCGATCCGGCTTCCATCGCCTTCCGGGTATATCGAGAATGCGAGAGAAACCCCTCCATAGCCGTTCTTGATCAGCACAACCTTAGAACCATCGTCGCGCGGCATGGGCACGGTGTTATTCTTGTTCGCCAGGCAAAACGCGACTTCATTCTGACTTTTTTCTGAATGAAAAACCTCTGTCGGCGAATTACCCAATACCTTCTGTGTCGATGCGCACCCCGCCAGCACGGCTCCGCAAAGAACCACCAGCGGCAAAAATCTAACGATTTTCATATACCCCCACCCATTAAAGACATTCTCTTGCCTGACCATATTACCCCCTTACTCCCGAAAATCCATATATGTACGAAAATCGTATTGACATTGAATGTACGATAATCGAATATAACCCCATCGCCTGATCAGCCGCGCATGGTGCGCGGCTCGCAAGACGGCGATGGGAGAACGCCGTGAAAACCCTTTTCGATATTCTGGCATGGTGGCCGCGCAGGCTGGCCCGTCCCTTCGCCCACTCCTGGGCCGTGCCGGTCTATGATCCCGCCAGCCGCGCCTTGCGCCCGTTCTGCCTTCAGGGGCTGGTCACGATGGCCTGTGCGCCTTTGCTCATGCTCGCCTTAGCGCTCGTGCTGGCGGTGCTGCCATGACCGTCTCTCTGGAAACGGCGCTGCTTGGCGCGCTGATCCTTGTGGCTCTGTGGTTCTGGCGCAAGGCGAAACGACATATCGATGATGGGGGCTGTCTATGACCGCCCAGCCGATCCCTCATCAACAGGTCATGATCGCTGCCCTTGAACGCGCTCTGGAAGATGCGCGCAGCGGGCGCCTTGTCGCCTTCACCTTCGCAGGGCTGGGGCGGAATGAAACAGTCACTGCCTTCGCATTCGACGAAACGGACCCTGAAGAATGCATGAAAATCAAAACCCTTTTCGAATATCTGCGCGCCGAAATGTTCCCTCCTCCAATGTTGAGGGGACTTTGACATGACCGTCCAACGATCCTTTTCCGCCCTTTGCTCCTATCCCGGAATGAAGAAGTTCCATTTCGGAACGGTGGTGATGCCCGCGCGGGCCACGATGCAGGAAATCAGGGAAGCATTGCAACGCGAATGGTGCGCCATATCTCCCCATCCCATGCCCGACATGGAACCTTTGCCGGGCATGGTCATGTTTATTGCGGAGGACCGCGCATGACCGCCCAGCCGAAAAAGCCCGATCTGCGCCGCCCCTTCGCCACGCTGGAACGCTATTACAGCGATCCCGAATACCGCGCGCAGTGCATCCGCGAACAGGAGGCGCTGCAACGCGACGTCTATGATCGCATGGATTGCGCGATAGAGCGCTTTCACCATGTCCCGGCCGAAGAGCGTATAGAGCGCGTCATGCGTCAATTTGGCATGGGGCGCATGCAGGCAATCAACCATCTGCGCGCCCGCGATACGCTCGCCGAAAAGCTGCGGGGGCGCTGGTGATGACCGAAGAAACCAACCGGCTTTACGCCGCCCAGCTTCTCAATCGCGCGCTGGATGAAGCCACCCCGTTCGATGCGCGCGATGTCGCCATCGTCGCTCGCATCATCACCCTGATCGAGCATGACGCCGCCCTATGGCTGGCGGACCAGCTTCGCGGCACCGTCTCGCGCACGATCATCACCAGCGGCCTGCAAAACGGCCTCTATCGCCGCCGTCTGAAAGATCGGAGCAACGCATGATCTTCCTTCGCACCTTGGTATCAATTCCCATCCTCGCGCTGGCCTGGCTGTTGCTGCAAATTTCGATCGCGCTGTCCGATCTTGCCAGCCTTGTCCATGGGCGGCGCACATGAGCGCGCCTCACAAGCGCTTCACCGTCTCGCGCAGGGGCGAATGCTGGACGCTCCATCATCAGGCGCCGCCCGTCGATGTAGGCGAAGGCCTGCGCTCGATTTCGCTGCGCTTCCCGGTTCTGGTCGCCGCACCCTTTCTCGACGACAGCGAAGCCACCCTTCACCGCATCGCCGACGTGCTGAACGCCCACTGGAACGATCCGGTCCAGCCGCAAGAGGAAACGATATGACCGCCCAGCCGATAATCGCCGATTACAACCCCATGCTTTTTCCTGCACAGGGCAATTATGCCAGTCTGGATCAAATGATGGCGTGGGCGCACTACGTCATGCAACGCGATCCAGATTTCATCATAGGCGATAATTACTTGCGTCGTTGGTGGATCATGCCGCGTAATACCTTTGCCAATGTCTATCTGCACGAGGTCCGCAAAAGTGATGATGACCGCGCCCTGCATGATCATCCTTGGGCGAATAGCAGCTATATTTTAAGCGGCGGCTATATCGAACATACGCCCACAGGGGTTTTCGTCCGCCGTGCCGGAGATTTCATAGAAAGGCAGGCAGAGGATTTACACCGCCTTGAAGTCATGCCGGGCGCTTCCTGCATTTCCCTGTTCTGCACTGGCCCAAAGGTTCGGGAATGGGGCTTCCAATGTCCGAAGGGTTGGGTGCACTGGCAGGACTTCACCAGCCCGGCCGACAGCAGCAAAACAGGCAAGGGATGCGGCGAATATGCCTAATCTTCCTCAAATGGACGCGGCGGAAGAAATAGCGTTCCATGCCGGTAACGCAGCGGCGCGACAATCCATCATCTCCATGATCGAGCATGAGGCGGCAAAGCGGAGCCGGAAGGTCCGCCGCCTTGCCGACATCTTGACCGCCGCGATTGCCAACAGGTTCGATGAAACGGACGACGAAGCGAAGGGGGAAGATCAATGAGCGGAACCATAGACATGCGTGTCGGCGTTACGCAGATGGAGCTTGAAGTATTCGATGAAATCGAAAGGGCAACTGCGAAATTCCCGGCATGGCCGACCGATCCCCTGCATGCCGTGGCGGTTCTAGGGGAAGAATTCGGCGAACTGACTAAGGCCGTGCTGCAATCCATCTATGAGCCGCATAAAAGCACGCCTGAAGACGTCCGCGAAGAAGCTGTTCAGGTTGCGGCGATGGCGTTCAGGTTTCTGGCGAGTCTCGATCTGTATGACTATGCGCAGAGCGTCCAGCACGAACAGACGGGTGGCGGATCATGACCGCCCAGCCGCACCGCGTCCAGCTTCGGCGGACGAAGGGCTGGCGTATGCCGCCGAACACGGTGAAGGTCGCGCGCCCCAGCCCGTTCGGGAACTATGCCGGTCCGACGAAGAAGGACTTCGACGACGATCTGGCGGCTATGTCGAACGCCGACCGCGCCTTCTTCATGGACAAGGTGAAGGAATTGCGGGGGAAGAACCTTGCCTGTTTCTGTCCGTTGGATCGGCCCTGTCATGCCGACACGCTGTTGGAACTGGCAAACGAAGGAACCACGTCATGAAGGCTGATCCTGTAAAAATTGTGTCCATGTATCGCAATGGTCAAACATTGCGCGAAATCGGAGGGCAATTGGGCATCAGCATGCAACGGGTTCATCAGCGTTTGAAAGAAGCCGGAGAGCCGCTGCGATCGCGAGGGTATCGCAAGACAAGAGGAAAGTCATGACCGCCATCGCCGACATTGCGCGCAAATATCGCCGGGCCATCCGGAATGAAACCGGGACCAGCTTTTCGTTTGCCGAGCTGCAAGCGATCGTTGAAGTGGGCGGGTTCGATGCCGTCGTGCGCGCTGAACTGGATGAATTGAGAGCAAAATGTCAGACGGAAAAATCTTCGAATATCAGGGATATTGGCTCTGCAAGCGAAGGGATGGAGCCTCCCCCGACATCTGGCAGATCGCCCGATACGCGCCCGCCTCTCGATCAGTTCTCTATCGAAGCACTCGAACGCGCAGCCTAGACGAAGCCAAGGGCGTGCTGATCAAGCATGTCGAAATGGAAAAGGCGAAGCGGGAACAGCCCGTTTATCAGGCGCGCGTCATTCCCCTGCTCATGACCTATTGGCATGAGAAAGGGAAAAAGACGATCAACAACGATCAGACGGCGCGCAGCCTGCGCACCTTCATTGCCTTTCTGAAACAGGATGAAGTCGGCCCGAATGCCGTCGTCACCGATCTGCGCCCCGCGCTGTTCGAGCGCTTCCGCGAATGGCGAATGGCGCCCCATGGCTTCACCAGCTTCTGGGGTGGCGAAGAAAGCACCTATAGCAGCCAGGGCGTGTCTGGCGACACCGTAGACCGCAATTTCAACGACATTCGCGCAGCAATCAACCATGCCGAAGACAATATGCGGATCGCCTTCGCGCCCAAGATTGCGGCGGTTGATGATCGCTACCGCAATCCGCTGCGTGAACGGATACTGACCGAAGACGAGCTGGCGCGCATATTCTGGTATGCCCGGCACTTCCCGGCCATGTTCCGCTTCGTCGCGTTGCAAATGGTCACAAGCGTCCGTCCGGACGCGGCAAAACTGTTCAACCCGGTCGCGCAATATGACGATGAATTCGGCCTGATCGACCTTCAACCGGCCGCCGCGCCGCGCACGAAGAAGCGCAACGCCATCATTCCCGCGATCCGCCCCATGCGCACGGTGCTGAAGGCATGGCAAAGCGACGGCTTCCGCCCCGTGGCATCGAACAAGACGGCATGGCGCACCTTGCGCCGCGCGCTGGGGCTGTCCGACGACGTATTCCCCAAGACGATCCGCCATACGATAGCGACCTGGCTCTATAACGATCCGACCGTGCCCGAACGACAGGTTAGCGAAATGCTGGGCCACGCGGGCGAGTTGCGCACCACGACAAAGCAATATGCCAAATACAGGCCGGAATATCTGGGAGAGGCGACGCGGGCGCTGACCAGCATCTGGCTTAGAATTTCGAAACAGGCGCGCGCTTACAGCGCTGACCATGCGCTGACCAGACAGGGAAAAGGGCAGATTGTCGTCGTTAAGAGAACATCACTAAAAGGCAAGGATTTATGCGGCTTTAGCGATGGTGGGCGCGGCAAGGATTGAACTTGCGACCCCACCCGTGTGAAGGGTGTGCTCTACCACTGAGCTACGCGCCCCGGATCGATTGACGATCAGAGAAGCCGCGCATTGGCACCGGTGATGCGCGCTGTCAAGCCGGGCCGACGGGCAGAGGGAAATCGTCGGTCGGCCTATTGCATCGCAACAATATTGGCGCCGCCGGGCGCCATAATATCGTCTTCGCATAGGCTCAAGCCGTTGCAACCCGGATCGTCGCATGCGCATTTTTCCACGCGATAGCGTTGGCCGCACAGGACCAAAGCCCCGCCATCGATATGAAAATTGTCTATTCCTGCGGCTTTCATCATATCACGCACCTGCGCCAGCAAGGATTTGGGTTCGCTTTCCATGATGCGGAATATTACGCTCCGGCCCGGGGAAGGTTCCGCGTTGCACTGCAATATATCTCGCCAAAACTTGAACCCGCGCCATGCTTTGCCCATATCGCAGATCATGAACACGACATCTTCTCATTCTACTCCGCAATGGCACGGCACCACCATCCTCTCCGTCCGCAAAAATGGCCGCGTTATCGTTGCGGGCGACGGGCAGGTCTCAATGGGGCCGACGATCCTGAAACCCAATGCGCGCAAAGTGCGCCAATTGCATGACGGCTCCGTCATCGGCGGCTTTGCGGGCGCGACCGCCGATGCCTTCACGCTGTTCGAGCGGCTGGAGGCGAAGCTGGAGCGGCACAACGGCCAGCTCATGCGCGCCGCGGTCGAGCTGGCGAAGGACTGGCGCACCGACAAATATCTGCGCAATCTCGAAGCGATGATGATCGTCGCGGACAAGGACATCACGCTGATCCTCACCGGCAATGGCGATGTGCTGGAGCCGCTGGACGGCATCGCCGCCATCGGTTCGGGCGGAAATTTCGCGCTGTCCGCCGCGCGCGGGCTGACCGAATATGAAGCCGATGCCGAAGTGATCGCGCGCAAGGCGATGGCCATCGCGGCGGATCTGTGCGTCTACACCAACACCAGCGTGACGCTCGAAAGCCTTGAGAGCGCCAGTTGAACCAAAAGGCGCGACCAGGCGCCATCTGATTTTTGCCGAGAGATTTCCATGAATTCGAACCTTACCCCCAAAGCCATTGTCGCCGCGCTCGATGAGCATATCATCGGACAGAAGGAGGCCAAGCGCGCTGTCGCCGTCGCGCTGCGCAATCGCTGGCGCAGGCAGCAGCTTTCGCCCGATCTGCGCGAGGAGGTGACGCCCAAGAACATCCTGATGATCGGCCCCACCGGATGCGGCAAGACCGAGATTTCGCGCCGCCTGGCCAAACTCGCCGATGCGCCGTTCGTGAAGGTGGAGGCGACCAAGTTCACCGAGGTCGGCTATGTCGGCCGCGATGTCGAACAGATCGTGCGCGATCTGGTCGAGGAAGCGGTGCGGCTGGAGCGCGACCGGCGGCGCGAGGCCGTGCGCGTCGCGGCATCCGACGCCGCGATGGAGCGACTGCTCGACGCGCTGACCGGCAAGGAATCCAGCGAGGCGACCCGGCTTTCCTATCGCCAACGCATCGAAAGCAACCAGATGAACGACGCCGAGGTCGAGATCGAGGTGGCCGAAGCCCCGTCGATGCCGATGGAGATCCCCGGCATGGGCGGTCAGGTCGGCATGATTAACCTATCCGACATCATGGGCAAGGCGTTCGGGCAACAGCAGAAAAAGCGCCGTAAGATGCGCGTCGCCGAGGCATGGGACAGGCTGGTCGAGGAGGAACAGGACAAGCGCCTCGACACCGATGATCTCAATCGCGCGGCGCTCAACGACGCGGAGCAGAACGGCATCGTCTTCCTCGATGAGGTCGACAAGATCGCGGTTTCCGATGTGCGCGGCGGATCGGTGAGCCGCGAGGGCGTGCAGCGCGATCTGCTGCCGCTGATCGAGGGCACCACGGTTGCGACCAAATATGGGCCATTGAAGACCGACCATATCCTGTTCATCGCATCGGGCGCGTTCCATGTGGCGAAGCCGAGCGACCTGCTGCCCGAGCTTCAGGGCCGCCTGCCGATCCGGGTGGAACTGAAGGGCCTTACGGAAGAAGATTTCGTGGCGATCCTGTCGGACACCAAGGCATCGTTGGCGCAGCAATATAAGGCGCTGCTGGCGACCGAGGGCGTGACCATCCACATAACGAGCGACGGCATCAAGGCCGTCGCCCGCATCGCCGCCGAGGTGAACGAACAGATCGAAAATATCGGCGCGCGCCGCTTGCAGACGGTGATGGAAAAGCTGCTCGAAGAGGTCAGCTTCGACGCGGAGGACCGCAGCGGCGAAACATTGGTGGTCGACGCCGCCTATGTCGACGATCAGTTGGCGAGCATTTCCCGCAATACGGATTTGAGCAAGTATATATTGTAGGATTTGGTGGTAGCAGGAAACGCAGGACTTGGGGCAGAGGAGCAGGTGATATACGGCATAAACTTTTGAGTCCGCTTGCGACTTTATTTCGATCACTCGATGCGCGTATACTCTGTATAATGACCCGTCGTTCCCGAAATCAGCTTGGATTGCCAGGCCGACCATAAGATAGAGGTAGAATGTCGGTTACCAGACCGTTCCATCGCAACGTTCGAGGTATGAAGTCAGGACACAACTCCGGCTACAGTGGCCGGGCCTATATTAACGATCGGGAATATGCTGAGAATCCAGGTCACTTTACACGAGCATTACTGCTCATCTTAGATGATCTCCGATCGCTATTCGAATATATCGAGCCGTCTGATGAAGGAAGGACAGCCTTCTCTTACCGCATTCATGCCCTTCTTATGCGGACTTGCATTGAGATCGAGGCGAACTTCAAAGCGATACTCGAAGCGAACACCTTCTCGCATCCTGTAGGTCGATCGCTCAGTATTCGCGATTATCGTAAAATTGACGTGACACACCACCTGTCATCATACGAAGCGATATTGCCTATGTGGAATGGAGAATCCCCGACAATCAAGCCATTTGAACCTTGGCGCGCACTTCGGGGACAGGCTACCCCGCCGAGAGGCGTTCCGCTTACTTGGTATCAGGCCTATAATGCGAGCAAGCATAGCCGCCAAAATGCCTTCAAGCAGGCAAATCTCTGGACATTGATCGAAGCGGTCGCCGGTCTACTCATTGTCGTAACGGCTCAGTTCAAGACAGTAACGTTTGATGCTGGCCCCGATCTACTAAGCATTGGTGGAGGAAGCTACCACCCCCATGAGCACTCGATCGGCGATCTATTCCGCATCAAATATCCTGACGATTGGACCAATGACGAAATTTATGAATTCGATTGGTCTACCCTACAGGACAAAACGGATAGGTTCGGTAAGATCAATTATGATGCAATCCCAGCGTAATAGAGCTTATCGTATCGGGATAAACGAAAGCCCTCTCCATGGTCCCAGCAACATGCAAACCCCGCTTCACTCCCCCTTGGGCAGCACCTCGACCGAATAGCTTTTGCTCTCGACCAGATATTTGGCGGCGAGCGCGCGCAGGTCTTCCGCCGTCACGCCCAGCATGTCGCGCGGCATGGATTTCATGACCTCGACATAGCGTGCATCCTGCGTCGCGCCTTCCATCTGGTTCATCCAGAAGGCGTTACCGGTGCTGGCGCGGGCGAGCAACTGGCGCGTGGGCGCGAGCGTGCGCTGCAATTCATCGTCGCTCACCGGGCGCGTGGCAAGATCGGCGGCGATTTCGCGGACCAGCCTGTAGAAATAGTCAATGCGGTCGGGCTTGAGCTGGCTCATCACGGCGAGATAGCCCTGCCCCTTGTCAAAGGCGAGCGGCCAGTCCGCACTGGCGGTGGGGCTATAGGCATCGCCATCGACGGCGCGCAGCTTCTCGAACAGACGGTCCGAAATGATCTGCGCCAATATGTCGAGCTGGCGCGATTCCTTCGCATCCGCGATGCCGGTGCCGGTCGGCCAGGCGATGACGGCGGCGGCCTGATTTTTCTCGCCCTCATGGGTGAGGGTGAGCGGCGTCTCGTTGTGCGCGGGGAAGCGGATTTCATGCGCGGCAGGCGTGATGGGCATCTCCTTGCGGGGCTTGAGCGCGCCGAAGGTCTCCGCCACCGCCAGTATCGCATCGTCGGACTGCACATCGCCGAAGACCTGCACCTCGATCGGGCCGGACGCCAGTATCGGTTCCCAAAAGGCTCGGAATTGCGCTGGCGTGAGCGCGGCGATCTCCGCCTTGTCGGGGGTGCGGAAGCGCATGTCATGATCGCGCAGCAGCCAGCCGAGATCGCGCCCCAGCACGGCATTGGGCGAGGTCGCCGATGCATCATAGGCCGCGAGCAGCCCTGCCTTGGCGCGCTCCACGGGTTCCGCCGCCCAGCCGGGATAAGCGAGCTTGGTGGCGAACAGGCGGAGCTGGTCCTTGTAATCCGCCGGGCGCGTCACCGCCGCCAGCTCGAACGCATTGTCGTCGATCCCGAAGTCGAAGCCAAGGCGACGGCCATTGGTCAAATCGTCGAGATCGCGCTGCCCCAGCTTGCCGATGCCATTGGCGGCGAGCACATAATTGGCCGCCCATGTCGGTTGCGGCTTTGTCGGCGACAGGCCCAGCATGCCGTTGCCGAAGCGCACATTGATGCGCACCTTCTCTGTTTCGGCATTGTTGGCGAACAGGGTCATCTTCACGCCATTGGCGAAGCTGATGAACTCCATGCCGAGCGCACCGACCGGCGTGCGCGAGACGACCTTGCCTGCGGGCGGCAGCTTCGGCAGATCGTCCATCGTCACCGTACTGGCCGAAAGGCGCACATCCTTGGCGGGCTCGACCGGGGCAGCGAGCGCGGCCTGCAGCCGCCCTTCGACATTCGGCTCCGCCTTGGGCAGCACCAGCATCGCGCGGTGCGCATCGGCGGTGAACATGCGCCGGGTGGCGTCCAGCATATAAGCGGGCGTCATCAGCGCGCGGGCGCTGCGGAAAATATCGAGCGCGGCCTGCGGCGTGACGGTGGTTTCGCGGATATCGACCGCCTCGGCAATGTCCTGCGCCTGCTTGGCGCTGGCTTCGGTATCCTGATTTTCAACGGCAATGGCGAGCGCGGTGTCGAACTGGGTGAATTCGCGGTCCACTTCCTCTTTGGTCGCGGGCGTGGCCTTGGCGTCCTCAATGATCGCGCGGGCATCGGCCAGCGCCTTTTCCCAATCATCGCCCAGCGGCGTGACGCTCAGGAACGTGCCATCGACCGAACGGCTGACATCCTGCACATCGACGCTCGCCTGCAAGAAGCTGGCGTCGCCGCGCCGCGCCGCCTGCTCAAGCCGCCGGTTAATCATCTGCAGCGCGACGATGTCGGCAAGTTTGCGCTGATTATAGGCGATGGTGTCGGCCTTGGGCTTCCACGGGCGCAGCCATGCGAGCGAGATGCTGGCGGGAAGGCCCGGCTGGATGACCACGGCGCTGCCGGGCGCGTCGGGATCGGGCTTGCCGAAATCGGGCAAGGGCTGATGCCTGCCCTTCCCTTTCCACTTACCGAAATGGCGCGCGATCAGCGCCTGCATCAGCTTGGGATCGATGTCGCCCGAAACGGAGATGACCGCATTTTCGGGTCGATACCAGCGGTCGTGAAAGGCCTTGAGCTTTTGGGCGGTCGCGGCGGTCAGGGTCGCGGCGGTGCCGATGGGCGAATGAGTGCCAAGCGGCTGCCCGGCGAAATAGAGCGCGCGACTGGCATCGCCCACCTTGGTAGCGATGTTGGTTCCCTCGCGCATTTCCGCGAGCACGACCGCGCGTTCGGCCTCCACGGCGGCGGGCACGATATTGGGACGAGACATCATGCCCGCGAGGATTTTTACGCTTTCATCCAGCCCCTGCGGCGAGGCGTCGGGCAGATCGAGCGCATAGGTGGTGGCGGTCGGCGTGGTCTGGGCGTTGCTGTCGCTGCCGAAGCTGACGCCGAGCCGCTGCCACAGGCGCTTCGACTCTCCGTCCGGCACATATTTCGAGCCGCGGAAGGTCAGATGCTCCATGAAGTGCGCATAGCCCCGCTCGTCGGGTCGCTCCATCAGCGACCCCGCATCGATGCGCAGGCGGATCGACACCTGCCCCGGCGGCACGCCATTTTTGCGGATCGCGTAGCGCAGGCCATTGGGCAAGGTGCCGAACAGCCACGCCCTGTCGATGGGAACATCGCTGTTTTCATAAAGCCACGGGCGCGCAGCGGACTTCGCGGCGGCGCTTTTCGGCGCATCGCCAATGGCGGTCGCGCAACCCGAAAGCGAGAGCGATGCAAAGGTAAGGGCAAGAACGAGGCGCGCGAAGGGGGAGTGTCTCATCGCGCCGGTCATAACGGCAAATTGATGAACCGGCACTGACAAAATGCAAACAGGCAAAATGCAACAGGGCATTTCCAGCCATGCCGGAAATGCCCTGAAGAGTGAATGTAACCGGTATCGGTTAGGCGAAGATCAGCGCTTGAACTTCTGCACCGCGCCCTGATGCGCGCCGACCGCTTTCTTGCGATGGCGGAACGGACGTCCTGCGCCTTCGCCGCCCGGCGCCGCTGCGCCGCCGCGATGGCCGCGTTCGGGCCGACCGCGATCGCCGCCGCCACGATCAGGCCGACCGCCGCGCCCGCCGTCATCGCGCCGCGGGCCATTATTGCCACGCGGTTGCGGCACGGGCTTGGGCAGATTGCGCACCATTTCGGCGAAGCCTTCGGGCAAGGGCACTATCTCGCACTTCACGCGGGTGATGCGCTCGATCGCCTTGAGATAGGCGCGCTCGTCATCGGCAACGAAGCTGATCGCAATGCCGTCCGCCCCGGCGCGCGCGGTGCGGCCGATACGGTGGACATATTGCTCGGCCACATTGGGCAACTCGAAATTGATGACGTGGCTGACGCCCGAAACATCGATGCCGCGCGCGGCGATGTCGGTGGCGACGAGCAGCTTCACCTGACCATGGCGAAACGCCTGCAAGGCGGCGGTGCGCTGTCCCTGCGACTTGTTGCCATGAATGGCGACCGCCTGGATATTCGCGCCGGCGAGAAAGCGCACGACACGATCCGCGCCATGTTTGGTGCGGGTGAAGATAAGCGCGCGGTCGATTGGCTCTTCGCGCACCATGCGGGTGAGAAGCGCCTGCTTTTCCGCCTGATTGACGAAGGTCGCATATTGCTGAACCCGCTCGGCGGTCGTCGATTGCGGCGTTACCGATACGCGCACCGGATCGTGCAGGAACTGGCCGCCCAGCTCCGCGATTTCCTTGGGCATGGTTGCCGAGAAGAACAGGTTCTGCCGTTCCTTGGGCAGCATCTTCACGATGCGTTTCAGGGGTGCGATAAAGCCCATGTCCATCATCTGATCGGCCTCGTCGAGCACGAAAATCTCGACGCCGCCCAGATTGAAGGCCCGCTGTTCGATGAGATCGAGCAGACGGCCGGGAGTGGCGACAAGCACATCGACACCGCCCTGAAGCGCCCGGATCTGCTTGTTGATCGGCACACCGCCAAACACGGTCGAAACCGAAATGCGCATGAAACGCGCATAATCGCGGAAGCTGTCGGCAATCTGCGCGGCCAGTTCGCGCGTCGGCGAAAGCACGAGCATGCGGCAGCTATGCAGCGGACGCGGCTTGGGGGTGCGGTCGAAATAATCGAGCGAGGGCAGCGCGAAGGCTGCCGTTTTGCCCGTGCCGGTCTGCGCGACGCCGCACAGATCGCGCCCTTCGAGCAGCGGCGGGATCGCCTGCGCCTGAATGGGGGTGGGAGTGGTATAATTCTTGGCGGCAAGCGCCTTGATAATAGGTTCGGCGAGACCGAAATCCTTGAATTCCATGTATATTACTCACAAAATGAGCGCGTCACGACCGCGCCAGAAACCGGCGACGGACGCTAAGCGGGTGTCCGAAACGACCCGCGTGAATTGGGAAGCCTCAATAAGCTGCGCGGTTCATTGGCCGGTTCCATCTGCCCAAAAGGCCGGAACGTTCACGCCGCCAATCGCAATTGGACCAGAAAGTCCTGTTTGTCGCGCAAGGCGGCATATGGAGAGAGACATGCCCGAACGCAAGCATTTAAATGGCGCGCACGGTTTTCCTTGAAAGACTGCGGCACAATGGCCACATGGCTCTTATGCTGATTCAAACCGAAAAGACACCGAACCCCGCCACGCTCAAATTCCTGCCCGGACAGCAGGTGATGACCGCAGGCACGCGCGATTTCGCTTCGCCCGAAGAGGCCGAGGCCTCGCCGCTTGCCGAAGCGCTGTTTTCGCTGGGCGATGTGACCGGCGTATTTTTCGGACAGGATTTCATATCGGTGACGATTGCGCCCGGCGGCGACTGGGCGAGCGTCAAGCCCGACGTACTTGCCACCCTGCTCGATCATTTCAGCGCCGACATGCCGCTGTTCCGCCCCGGTACGGCGGCGGGCATCGACATTCCCGGCGATGACGGGGAAGGCACATTCGCCAACGACGACCCGGCCGACGCTGAAATCGTCGCGCAGATCCGCGAACTGATCGATACGCGGGTGCGCCCCGCCGTCGCCAATGATGGCGGCGACATCGTCTATCGCGGCTTCGACAAGGGCAAGGTTTATTTGCGCATGCAGGGCGCTTGTTCCGGTTGCCCATCTTCGACCGCGACCCTGAAAAACGGTATCGAATCGCTGCTCAAACATTATGTGCCGGAAGTCACCGAAGTCCTCGCCGTCTGAATAATCCGGATTTTGGCGGCCGACCGGTTGCAAAACCCCTGAAAGCGGCTAATCGCGGATCGCATGATGGTCTGCGGATAGGGTCTGGTGCGCCAGCTTGTCATTGATACTGCTACGGAAGCCCTGTCGGTGGCACTGTTCACCGATGGGAAGCTCATCGGTTTTCATCATGAAATCGCGGGGCGTGGCCATGCCGAGAAGCTGATCCCGATCATCGCCTCGCTGCCGGAAGGCGGGCGCGCCGAAGAAATCATCGTTGACCGCGGACCGGGCAGTTTTACCGGAGTGCGCGTGGGGCTCGCCGCCGCAAGGGCGCTTGGTTACGCCTGGGACGCGCCGGTGAAAGGCTATGCCAGCCTCTCCCTGATCGCGGCGATGGCACATGAGCGTGAGGGCACCGGGGAAATTCTGACCATTGCCATAACCGGCGGCCACGGCGAGCTGTTCTGGCAGAGCTTCGACACCGCGACATTGGCCCCGCAAGGCGAGATAATCTCGACGCCCATAACGGAACTGGCCCAAACGCTCGACACCCCCATTGTCTACGGCACAGGCGCGCAGGCGCTGGTCGAAACGCGCGGATTTGGCGAAGCAATATCGATCCATCCCGACGCGCGCGCCTTTCCTAAACTCGCCGCGACGATGATCGAAGCAGACGCTTTGCCGCTTTATGGACGCGGCGCAGATGCGGTGCCATTAGCCGAGCGCGGGGGCAAATCATGAGCCGCGATATAAGCCGGGCGGTAACGATAGAATATTTCTCCCGCCCCGATCATCGGGCGGAAGCCTCCGTTCTCAATGTCATGCAAAGCGCGTTTGACCCGGCATATGGCGAAGCATGGACGGCGTCCCAGCTCGCGGGATTCATGAGTTTGCCCGGCGTCACCCTTGCCCTTGCGCGACTGGACAATGCGTGCCTCGGCTTCTCGCTGAGCCGTCAGGTCATAGATGAGGCAGAATTATTATTGATCGCTACACATCGCCAATGGCAAAAACGCGGCGTCGGCAAAATGTTATTGCAAGACTTCATTGCCTGTTCCCGAAAATCCCATATCGGGACACTTCATCTTGAAGTGCGCGACAATAATCCGGCAATTGAGTTTTATGTTCGTCATGGATTTGAAAACATGCACCGGCGACCTTCCTATTATAAAGGAAAGGATGGTGTTTTTTACGATGCTTTAAGTTTTCAAATGATACTCGATTAACGGTCGAAAATTATTGATTTTCATTTCAAACACTATACGGGACCAGCAATTCGATGTAAAAATGGTCTGGGTCGCACAAAAACAAGGAGATAATGAATGGATGAAATCGCCGCCAAGGATGAGATGCTAATCACATTGACATCAGACATTGTCGCCGCGCATGTCTCGAACAACAGCGTCGCCGTTTCTGATCTTCCGTTGCTTATCCAGAATGTGCATTCCGCCCTTGCAGGATTGAACAGCCCGGTTGCGGCGCCCGAAGTAAAGCAGGAACCAGCAGTTTCTGTTCGCGCTTCAATCAAACCCGATTATATCATCTGTCTGGAAGACGGCAAAAAGCTGAAAATGCTCAAGCGCCACCTGATGACCCATTATCAGATGACCCCGGACGATTATCGCGCGAAATGGAATCTTCCCGCCGAATATCCGATGGTTGCCCCCAACTACGCCGAACAGCGCCGCACGCTTGCGAAAAAAATCGGCCTGGGCACCTCGCGCAGCCGCAAACGCAAGTAACAGGCTTTCCTGTCCGGACAAAGGAACGGGACGAAGGAACCGGATGGGCGGGAACGAGAAAATCTCTCTCCCTCCCTTTCCATTTGCCGGAAATGGGCTAGGTTAGGCTCAATTACAGTAAAAATTGAGCCGAGAATATGTCCAGAACAATCGACATCGAAGCGCTGTGCGTCGAAAAGGGGCTCCGGATAACGGAGCAACGGCGGATCATTGCAAAAGTTCTCTCGGATTCGGAAGATCATCCCGATGTCGAGAGCCTGCATGAGCGCGCAGCGGCGGTCGATCCCGGCATTTCCATCGCCACCGTATATCGCACCGTGCGCCTGTTCGAAGAGGCTGGCATATTGGAGCGCCATGACTTCGGCGATGGCCGCGCACGCTATGAAGCGGCGCCCGAATCGCATCATGACCATCTGATCGATGTCGAAACCGGCAATGTGATTGAATTTGTCGATCCCGAACTGGAATTACTGCAAAAGCAGATTGCCGAAAAGCTGGGCTTTCGCCTCGTCGATCATCGCATGGAACTCTATGGCGTCGCACTCGACCGCAAGAATTGACGCATGACAGCAGCGAAGCTGCGTCGCGCGCGACGTATCGCCGCGCTGATGCTTGTTTTGCTGCTCTGCCTGATCCCGCATCTCCTCTGGAAGCTGTTGCCCTTCCCCTCGCCCTGGCCGCGCCGGTTTCTCGGCCTGGCGGCGCGCAGCGTCGGCGCGCGAGTCAAGATTGATGGCACGCCGCTTGCTCATGATGTGTTCTTCATCGCCAATCATGTGAGCTGGATCGATATATTGGCGATCGGTGGCGCGACCGGCACAGCCTTCATCAGCCATGACGGCGTGGCGGGCTGGCCCGTCGTCGGCTGGCTGGCGCGGCAGAACAGCACGATTTTCGTGGCGCGCGGCGACCGGCATGCCGTGCGCGACCAGATAAGCGCCCTCCACGCGGCCCTGCACAGCCATCAACCCGTGGCGCTGTTCCCGGAAGGCACGACCAGCGACGGAACCGGCCTGCTGCCGTTCAAAGCGGCGCTGCTAGCCGGGTTGATGCCGCCGCCGCGCGACCTGCAAATTCAGCCGATATGGGTGGATTATGGCGCGGCCACCACCGATATCGCCTGGCATGGCGATGAAGCGCCGGGCACGAACGCCGCCCGCGTGCTGGCGCGCAAGGGAACCGTGCCGCTGACTCTCCATTTCCTCGATCCTTTCGACCCGGAAGACTTTCCCGATCGCAAGGCGGTGGCCGAAGAAGCGCGAAATCGTATCGCAGCGCGGCAAAGCGCTTCCTTGCACACGCGCAGCGCACTATAACCGATCCGATGAATCGCCCTTCCGCCAAAACTTCGCCCCAAAACCAGCCGCGCAGCTTTCATGTCAAATCCTTCGGCTGTCAGATGAATGTCTATGACGGCGAGCGCATGGCGGAGATGCTCGGCGCACAGGGCATGACGCCCGCGCAGGATGGAGCCAGCGCCGATATGGTAGTGCTCAACACCTGCCACATCCGCGAGAAGGCGGTGGATAAGGTCTATTCCGACATTGGCCGTCTGCGCCGCGAAGATGGCAGCCGCCCGCTGATCGCCGTCGCGGGCTGCGTCGCGCAGGCCGAAGGCGCGGAAATTACCCGGCGCACCAATATGGTGGATATCGTCGTCGGCCCGCAAGCCTATCACCGCCTGCCCGATCTTGTGGGCAAGGCCGTGCGTGGCGAAGCGGCGGTAGACACCGACATGCCCGCCGCTTCGAAATTCGGCGCGCTGCCCGGTCGCTCGAAGCAGGCCCGCCCGACCGCGTTTCTCACGGTGCAGGAAGGCTGCGACAAATTCTGCACCTATTGCGTGGTGCCCTATACGCGCGGCGCGGAGATCAGCCGCCCATGGGACGCGATAATCGACGAGGCCAAGGCGCTGATTGACGGCGGCGTGAAGGAAATCACGCTGCTGGGCCAGAATGTGAACGCATGGGAAAGCGAAGGGCGCGGGCTGCACGATCTCATCTGCGCGCTCGACGCGATGAACGGGCTGGAGCGTATCCGCTACACCACCAGCCACCCCAACGACATGAGCGACGGCCTGATCGCTGCGCACGGCGATGTCGAAAAGCTCATGCCGTTTCTGCATCTGCCCGTGCAATCCGGCTCCGACCCGATCCTGAAAGCCATGAACCGCAGCCATACACGCGACAGCTATATGCGCCTGCTGGACCGGGTGCGCGCAGTGCGGCCCGATATCGCGCTGTCGGGCGATTTTATCGTCGGTTTCCCGGGCGAGAGCGACGCGGATTTCGAGGAAACGCTCACGCTGGTGCGTGAAGTGGGCTATGCCTATGCCTTCTCGTTCAAATACAGCCCACGCCCCGGCACCCCCGCCGCCGATATGGACAACCAGATCGCGCCCGAAGTGATGGACGAGCGGCTGCAACGGCTGCAGGCGCAGATTATCGCCGACCAGCTCGCTTTCAATCAGGCGACGGTCGGCAAGCGCACGCAGGTGCTGATCGAAAAACCGGGCCGCAAGCCGGGGCAGCTCGTCGGAAAATCGCCATGGCTGCAATCGGTACACGTCTATGCCGACGACGCCCGGATCGGCGACATGATCGAGGTCGATATCGTATCGGCGGGGCCCAATAGCCTCGCCGGAGAGTTGGTGAACAGGAAAGAGGCTGCATGACGATACGGGCGTTGCGCTGATGGCGAAAAAACATGCTCAGGCAGAAGCAGGCGACCGCGCCCGGCTGGAAATGACCTTCGACAAGCCGCATCTGTTGGGATCGGTCTTTGGCCAATATGACCAGAATCTGGTCGCGATCGAAAACCGCCTCGGCGTCTATATCGGTGCGCGCGGCAACCGTATCCAGATCGAGGGCGAAGCAGGAGCCGCGGCGCGGGCGCGCGACGTGCTGATGGGCCTTTATAACCGCGTTGCCAAGGGGCAGGAAATCGACACCGGCGCGGTCGAGGCGGTCATCGCCATGTCCTCGGAACCGACGCTCGACGGCATTATCCGCCACGATGTCGCGCAGCCGCCCAGCGTGATGATCCGCACGCGCAAGAAAACCATCGTGCCGCGCAGCGCGACGCAGATCACCTATATGGAAGAACTGGCACGCAAGGATGTGATCTTCGCCCTTGGCCCCGCAGGCACCGGCAAGACCTATCTTGCCGTGGCCCAGGCGGTGAGCCAGCTCATCACCGGCAGCGTCGATCGGCTCATATTGTCGCGCCCGGCGGTGGAAGCGGGCGAACGGCTCGGCTTCCTGCCCGGCGACATGAAGGAGAAGGTCGATCCCTATCTCCGGCCGATCTATGACGCGCTTTACGACACTCTGCCCGCCGAACAGGTCGAGCGGCGCATCGCCAGCGGCGAGATCGAGATCGCGCCGATCGCCTTCATGCGCGGGCGCACGCTCGCCAATGCCTTCATCGTGCTCGACGAGGCGCAGAACACCACCATCGCGCAGATGAAGATGTTCCTCACCCGTTTCGGCGAGGGCAGCCGCATGGTGATATGCGGCGACCCGCGGCAGGTCGATCTTCCCGGCGTCGGCACATCGGGGCTGGCCGATGCGGTAGAGCGCCTCGAAGGCGTGGAGGGCATTTCGGTGGTGCGCTTCAACGTTGCCGATGTCGTGCGCCATCCGATTGTCGGGCGCATCGTGCAGGCCTATGAGGGGCCGGATGCTTGATATTGCGGTAATCGACGAGGGCAATGCATGGCCCGCCGAAACGGACTGGCCTGCCCTTGCGGGGCGCGCCGTGAATGCAGCATTCGCCCAGACACCTTTTGATGACATGAAGGGGAAGAATGTCTGCATCGAGATCTCGGTGAAGCTGAGCGATGATGCCGAAGTGCAGAAGCTCAATGCAGCGTATCGCAGCAAGGATGCGCCTACGAACGTCCTGTCCTTCCCGATGGTGCAGCCCGATCTGCTCGAAACGCTGAGCAACAGCGATGACGGCGAGGTGCTGCTCGGCGACATCGTGCTTGCGCGCGAGACCTGCCTGCGCGAAGCCGGCGAGAAAGGCATAGCCTTTGCCGACCATGCCGCTCATCTGATCGTGCATGGGGCTTTGCATCTGCTGGGATATGACCATATGGTAGAAGATGAGGCAGATGGGATGGAAGCCATCGAAGTGCGCGCGCTCGCGTCGCTCGGTATTTCCAATCCTTATCTCCCGGTAACAGGGGACTGAACGACATCATGGCTGAAGATAGCCCGTCCGGCACAAAGGAAGCGGACAGTAGCGGCGGCGAAGGCGGATTATGGCGCGGCCTGAAGGCGCTGCTGTTCGGCAGCGACGCCGAACATACGTTGCGGCGCGAGATTGAAGACGCCATCGACGAATATGACGATGAAGAAGGCGAGGAACAGAGCGGCAGCCGGCCCAATGGCGACCTCACCCCGCTGGAGCGCCAGATGCTCCGCAACATGCTGCATTTCAGCGAGCATACCGTCGATGATATCGCGGTTCCGCGCGCGGACATGGTGGCGATAGAGGAAGGCGCGAGCTTCGCCGATCTTGTCGCGCTGTTCGCCGAAGCGGGGCACAGCCGTATCCCGGTCTACCGCGAAACGCTCGATACCATTGTCGGCATGATCCACATCCGCGACGCCTTTGCCATTCTCGCGCGCGGCGAAGCGCCGCCCAAAACGCTCGAACCGCTCATCAGGCAGCCATTATATGTCCCTGAAAGCATGGGGGTTCTCGATCTGCTGGCCGAGATGCGCGCCAAGCGCACCCATCTCGCCATTGTGCTCGACGAATATTCGGGCACCGAAGGGCTGCTGACCTTCGAGGATCTGGTCGAGGAAATTGTCGGCGATGTCGAGGACGAGCATGACGACGAACCGGAAGACATGCTTGTCGCGCTCGATGACGGCCTGTGGGAAGCCGACGCCCGCGCCGAGCTCGAAGATGTGGCAAAGCAAGTCGATGCCCGCCTTGCCGATATCGACGAAGATGTCGATACGCTGGGCGGCCTTGCCTTTGTCATCGCCGGGCATGTGCCGAGGGTCGGAGAAATATTGCAGCATCCGGAAAGCGGCTGGAATCTGGAGATTATCGCGGCGGACCCGCGCCGGGTAAAACGATTGCGGCTGCACCCGCCCCATGGCGCGGAATCGGCAGGCTGAGAAGCGCGCGCGACACGACGATCACCCGGCAATGCTTCTCTTTGCGTTCATCGGACCGATGGGTATAGAGGCCTGATGTCCAAACCGCCTCTTCGCGTCGCGCTGTTCAGCGGCAATTATAATTATGTGCGCGATGGCGCAAATCAGGCGCTCAACATGCTGGCGGGCTTTCTGCAACAGCAGGGCGTGACGGTGCGCGTCTATTCTCCGACGACGGATACTCCCGCATTCGAACCGACCGGCGATCTGGTCAGCGTGCCTTCGCGGCCGCTGCCGGGAGGACGCAACGAATATCGCCTCGCTTTGGGCCTGTCGCGCGCGGTTCGCGACGATCTGGCCGCCTTTGCGCCGAACCTCGTGCATGTATCCGCGCCCGATATATTGGGCCACCGCGCGGTCAGCTGGGCGCGGCGCCGAGGCATCCCGGTAATCGCATCCTTCCATACGCGGTTTGATACCTATCCCCGCTATTATGGGCTGGGTCTGGCTGAAAAGCCGCTCATCTGGATGATGACCCGCTTCTATAACCGCACCAACGCGGTGATGGTGCCCAGCCCCAGCATTGCCCAGGTGCTGAACGACTGGGGAATAAAGGCATCGGTCGGCATATGGTCGCGCGGCATCGATCATGACCGCTTTTCGCCCGCGCGCCGCAGCAATGCATGGCGACGCAGCCTCGGTATTGACGATGACGAGGTGGCGATCGGTTTTCTCGGGCGGCTGGTGCTGGAAAAGGGACTGGATATTCTCGCCGAGGTCATCGCCGCATTAAAGGCGCGCGGCGTAAAGCATCGCGTGCTGATGATCGGCGATGGCCCGGCACGCGAATGGTTCGCCGCGCGCGTGCCGGAAGCCGTGTTCGCGGGTTTTCAGTCCGGCGATGCGCTCGGGCAGGCCGTCGCGTCGATGGATATTTTCTTCATGCCGTCGGTCAGCGAAACCTTCGGCAATGTGACGGCCGAAGCCATGGCCTGCGGCGTCGCATCGGTCGCGGCGCGGGCGACGGGCACGAGCGACCTCATTGAGGACGGCATTTCGGGCTTTCTCGTACCGCCGACCGATATTGCCGCTTATGCCGACGCCATTGCACGGCTTGTTTCCGACCCGACGCTACGAAAGGATATGGGCAAGGCGGCGCACGAGCATGTGCAGGGCTATCGCTGGGACAGCGTCAACAAGGCGATGTTCGACGCCTATCTGCGTGTGGTGGCGCAACAAAAATCCCGCGCTTCGGGTTAGGGGCGGCGGCGATGTCGGATCTGTTCGGAGAGGATATCCCCAGCCAGACGCACGGCGCCGCGCCACTCAATGCGCCTTTGGCGGACCGGCTGCGGCCCGCGCGGCTGGAGGATGTCGTCGGACAGGAGCATCTGACCGGACCGGACGGCGCGATCGGGCGCATGGTCGCGGCGGGCAAGCTCGGTTCGATCATCTTCTGGGGGCCGCCCGGCACGGGCAAGACCACCATATCGCGCCTGCTGGCCGATGCCGTGGGCATGCGCTTCGAGCCCATTTCGGCGGTATTCACCGGCGTCGCGGACCTCAAAAAGCTGTTCGCCGCCGCGCGCGAACATGCGCGCATGGGCCAGCGCACCTTGTTGTTCGTGGACGAAATTCACCGCTTCAACCGGTCGCAGCAGGACGGTTTCCTGCCCTATGTCGAGGACGGCACGATTACGCTGGTCGGGGCAACGACCGAGAATCCGAGCTTCGAACTGAACGCCGCGTTGCTCAGCCGCGCGCAGGTGCTCATCCTGCGCAGGCTCGACAGCGCCGCGCTGGAAAAGCTGCTGAAGCGCGCCGAAGCCCTGATGGAGCGCCCGCTGCCGGTCAATGAGGCCGCGCGCGAGGCATTGATCGCGTCTGCCGACGGCGATGGGCGCTTCCTGCTCAATCAGGCCGAGACGCTGTTCTCGGTCGATATCGACGCGCCGCTCGATCCCGCCGCGCTGTCCGCGCTGCTGCACCGCCGCGTCGCCGTTTATGACAAGGACCGCGAGGGGCATTACAACCTGATTTCCGCGCTGCACAAGTCGCTGCGCGGATCGGACTGCCAAGCCGCGCTCTACTATCTCGCGCGCATGCTCGTCGCGGGCGAAGAGCCGCTTTATGTGCTGCGCCGCATGGTGCGCTTCGCCAGCGAGGACATCGGCCTTGCCGACCCCCAGGCGCTGATCCAGTGTCTCGCCGCCAAGGACACCTATGATTTTCTCGGCAGCCCTGAAGGCGAGCTGGCGATCGTGCAGGCGTGCCTCTATCTCGCCACTGCGCCCAAATCCAACGCCGCCTATCGCGCGCAGAAAGGGGCGTGGAAATCGGCGAAGGAAACCGGCTCGCTGATGCCGCCCGCCAATATATTGAACGCGCCGACAAAACTGATGAAGGATATCGGCTATGGCGCCGATTATGCCTATGACCATGATGCGCCCGAAGGCTTCTCCGGCGACAATTACTGGCCCGAAGAAATGCAGCCGGCCGCATTTTATGCGCCCACCGATCGCGGCTTCGAAAAACGCATCGCCGAGCGCATCGCCTATTGGAACGAGCTGAGGCAAAAGCGCGCAGGGAAATAATCTCGCATTTGCCAATCGTGCGCGCTGCTCCTATCTCCATTTCATGCCGATGGAACCGCTCCTCGATCTTGCTACCCTGTCGCTCGCCGATATTGCGCGGCTGGTCGAGGAACGCCGCCTGCCCCCGGTCGAGCAGTGGAACCCCGATCATTGCGGGATAAGCGAGATGCGCATCGCCGCCGACGGCACATGGTTTCATCAGGGATCGCCCATCGGCCGCAAGGAAATGGTGCGGCTGTTCTCGACCATCTTGCGGCGCGAGGAGGATGGCGGCTTCGTGCTGGTCACGCCGGTCGAGAAGCTGTCGATAGAAGTAGAAGACGCGCCCTTTGTCGCCGTTGAATTGTCCAGCGAAGGCGAAGGCGAAGCGCGTCGGCTCGCATTCCGGCTCAATACCGGCGATCTGGTGCTGGCCGATGAAGATCACCGGCTGGAAATGCGCGGCACGCGCGAAGAGCCCCGCCCCTATCTCCATGTCCGCGGCGGGCTTGAAGCGCTGGTGGCGCGGTCGGTTTATTACGAGTTGGCCGGAATTGCGATCGACGAACAGAGCGCGCCCGATGCCGCCATCGGCCTGTGGAGTTGCGGCGTATTTTTCCCGCTGGAGCCCGCATGACGCTGGCGCAGCGGTTGCGGCAGAAGCTGGATCAGGGACATGCGCGCGACCTGCCGGTGATACCTGCCGATTTGCGCATCGACACGAATATGCGCCTCGCGCCCGCCGCCGTGCTGATCGCGGTGACGGACCGGGCGGAACCGGGCGTCATCCTGACCCAGCGCGCATCGCATCTGCGCAAGCACGCCGGGCAGGTCGCCTTTCCCGGTGGACGCATCGACGGCGATCATGAAGACGCGATTGCCGCTGCGTTGCGCGAGGCGCAGGAGGAGATCGCGCTCGCCCCCGATCATGTCGAGATTGTCGGTGTCTCGGATCGCTACCATAGCTTCACGGGCTTCGACATTCATTCGGTGCTCGGCGTCGTGCCCCCCGACCTGCCGCTTGTGCCGCATGAGGCGGAGGTGGAGGCCCTGTTCGAAGTGCCGCTCGACTTTCTGCTGTCGCCGGTTAATCGCACTCGAAAAGAGATAGAATTTCAAGGTGTGGCCCGCCATTATTATGAAATCTTCTGGAAGGATTTTCGCATATGGGGCGTGACGGCGGCCATCATCGCCAATTTGTCGAAACGGCTCGGATATGACGACGGCACGGCTGCCTGAAGCGCCCTGGCGGCACCGCCCCGGTTTCGACCGGCTCTGCGCCTTGCTGGGCGCGGATAGCGGCGATGTGCGCCTTGTCGGCGGAGCGGTGCGCGACGGGCTTCTGGGGCTTGATGTCAGCGATATCGATCTGGCGACCCGGCTGACCCCCGAAGAGGTGACGCGTCGGCTGGAAGCGGACGGAATCAAGGTGGTTCCGACCGGCATCGCCCATGGCACCGTGACCGCCGTGATCGATCATCGCCCGGTCGAGATCACCACGCTGCGCTGCGACGTCAGCACCGACGGGCGGCGCGCGACCATCGCCTATACGCAGGACTGGCGCGAGGATGCGGCGCGGCGCGACTTCACCATCAATGCGCTGTATGCCGACCCCGCAAACGGCACGATCCATGATTATTTCGGCGGACTCGACGATCTGCCGCAAGGACGCGTGCGCTTCATCGGCGATCCGGGCGAGCGCATCGCCGAGGATCATCTGCGCATATTGCGCTATTTCCGCTTTCTCGCGCGCTTCGGCACATTGCCGCCCGACGAAACCGCCTATCGCGCCTGCGTGGAACGCGCGAACAGCCTGATGGCCCTGTCGCGCGAGCGCATCGCCGACGAGTTGCTCAAATTGCTGGCGCTGCCCGATCCTTCGGCGGTGCTGCGCCTGATGATCGACGGCGGGATATTGGCGCCGGTGCTGCCCGAGATCGACAGCGCAGGTCTTGCGCGTCTGGAAATGCTGCTGAAACGGGAACGCAGCGGCGATGTTGACGCGCCTTCCAATCTGGTCCGCCTTGCCGCGCTGCTGCCTGACGATCCGCGCATCGGGCAACAGGTGGCAACACGCCTCAAGCTGTCCACCAAGGCGCGCAAACGGATTGTGACGGCCTTGACGCCCCCGCCCCCGCACCGAAATATCTATGAACTCGCTTATCGCATGGGGCGCGAAGCCACGATCGATCAGATGCTGCTGCGCCCGCTATTCGATATAAAGCAACTGGGCGCGATCGAGAGCTGGCAGATCCCGCAATTCCCGCTGAGCGGGCGCGATATCATCGCGCTGGGCATAGACGCGGGCCCCGATGTCGCCCGGCTGCTGACGGAAACATGCGAGCGCTGGATCGCCGCCGCCTTCCCTTCCCGCGCCGAAACCGAAGAGATCGCCGCTCAGACGGTGATGGAATTCCGCGAAGCCAGCCAGTAATCATAGGCGTCATCCGCCGTCATCGGCTTGGCGAAATAATAGCCCTGGCCAAAGATACAGCCCATGTCGCGCAACGCCGCAGCGACTTCGGCATCCTCGATACCCTCGGCCGTCGCCTTGATATTGAGCGCATGGGACAGCGAAAGAATAGCGCGGGTAATCGCCATCTTGTCCGGATCGATCAGCATGTCGGAAACAAAGCTGCGATCGATCTTCAGGACATCGATCGGCAGGCTCTGCAAATTGGCCATGTTGGAAAAGCCGGTGCCGAAATCGTCCATGGCTATGGCGACATTGGACCGTTTGAGCGCCTCGAGCAATATTCGGGAGTTTTCCGGATCGCCGACAATCGCGCTCTCCGTCAACTCGATCATGAGACGGTCCCCGTCCACCTCATTCATACTCAGGGTATCGGTAATCATGGCCACGACATTATCGCGCATGATCTGGATCGGCGAGAGGTTGACGTTCATCTTGATCGGCATGTGCGCGCCCAGCCGTGCATCCCATCTGTTGAGCTGGCGCATGGCTTCGTTGAGCGCCCAGCGGCCGAGCGGCACGACCAGTCCGGATTCTTCCGCAACGGGTATGAAATCATTGGGCGATATATGCCCCAGTTCCGGATCGTGCCAACGCGCCAATGCCTCAAACCCGATCACCAGAGAAGAGGCGAGATCGATGATCGGTTGATAGACGAGGTTCAGCCCGCCATGGGCAAGCGTATCACGCAAATGGCTTTCCAGGAAAAAGCGCTGGCGCGCCACCTTGAGTTCGCCCGGCTGATATTTTTCCAGCCGGTCGCTCTTCTTGGCCACGCGCGCGGCGGTTTGCGCCTGACGGATCAATTCGTCGGCTTCGGCGACCGTCGCGGGCATCAGCGAATAGCCAATCGCGCAATTGATGGAAATTTCGAGGTCGGAAAGGCGGATGGGCGCCGCAATGGCGGCCGTGATGCGCCGGGCCAGCGCGCTTGTTTCCTCATCGCCGTGGTCGACCAGATGGCATGCCCCGAATTCATTGCCCCCCAGCCGGGCCAATATCACATTCTCTCCTACACAGGCCTTGAGCCGTGCCGCTACGGCAAGGATCAACTCGTCGCCGGCCATCGTGCCCAAGGCTTCGTTGATCCGGCTGAAGCGCATCAGATCGACGATCATGACTCCGATCTGTTTATCGCCCAATGCAGCAGGGGACGCGAGGATCGTTTCGATGGCTTCGCCAAAGCCGATCCGGTTCGGCAGCGCTGTCAGCGTATCGGAAACCAGTTCGCGGCGCAGGCTTTCTTCCATCCGCCTGTCGCCTGTCCGGTCAACAGCGTTTATCAATATGCGACGGGCGCCCGGTGCGCCATCGTGAACCCAGCCAAGCATGCAGGCAAAGGCTTCGGCGCCCAGATTGCCACGCCGCTCTATTTCAAAGCGCGCAACTTCCTTGCCTGACAACGCAAACGCGGAAATTTCGGCCACGAAATGCCGTTGCCAGTCTTCGGTTGCTATCCCGGCACCAGACACCATCGAACGAAAATGCCGCTCGAACAGGGGGTTCCAGCTTTCCATCTGGATCATGCCGCAGCGAAAATCGGCAATAGCGGCAGGGTGAGGCAGCGCCGTGAGCCAGGAGGGAATGGCAGGCATGGCAGCGCGATCCGCCTTGGGAGGCAGCACAGTCGGGAAAGACGAACTCGTCTCTTCCACCCAGAATTCTGGCGACACGCCTTCCATGTAACCCTATCCACCGATCCTTCTTGACATCAAACGTCTCGCTCATTTGCAGGACCGATACGCACAGCCAGCCGTCCACCAGATTACCCTAGGCCATGACTCCTTGTTACATCGTTAAAATCGGACTGATTATAAACAGTATTTTTTACCATATCCGGAAGGGATACCGGTTCAGCCGAAACGGTTGTTGCGCGGGAATCCGGTGGGCGGCATCCGCCCCGCCGCACCGCGTGCGACACGCCACAGGGCAAGATCCGTTTCGGTGCGCGTACGGCCGCTCTCGCCGCCCATCGCCCAGCTCAGGCCGCCTTCCATGCGAAAGGCGATGGCGTCGGACAAGCCGCCGTCGCGATATCGCTGAAGCGTCACCCCTTGCCCGCGCGCCATTTGCGGCAGTTCGCTGAGCGGGAAGATGAGCAATTTGCGATTCTCGCCGATAACGGCGACGCTGTCCGCCTCCGGCGCAATCTTGTGGACAATGGCGAGATTCGCTCTGTCTTTCAGGTTCACCACCTGCTTGCCCTTGCGCGTTTCGGCGATCACATCTTCCATCGCAGCGATGAAACCGCGCCCATCCGAGGCAGCGAGCAACATGCGCGCTCCTGCCTGCCCCACGAGCAACGCGACAATCTCTGTGTCACCGTCGAGATCGACCATCAACCGCACAGGCTCGCCAAAGCCCCGCCCGCCCGGCAGCTTGTCCGCGCCCAGCGTATAGAAGCGGCCATTGGCGCAGGCGAGCAGCAGCTTGTCGGTCGTCTGCGCATGGAAGGCAAAGCGCGGGCCGTCGCCTTCCTTGAATTTCAGTGTTTCCGCCGAAGCGAGATCGACATGCCCCTTCATCGCCCTGATCCAGCCGCGTTGCGACAGGATAACGGTGATCGGTTCCTTCTCGATCATCGCTTCCAATGGAATTTCGCGCGCGGGCGCGGCTTCCTCGACAGCGGTGCGTCGCTTACCCAGAACGCTGTCGGGCGCATAGCGCTTGCGCAGATCGGCAAGGTCACGCTTCAGGCGAGTGCGTTGGCGGGCCGGGCTGTCAACGAGCTTCTGCAGCTCCTCGCGCTCGGCAAGCAAGGCGCTATGCTCGCGCCGCAGCTCCATTTCCTCCAGCTTGCGCAGGGATCGCAAGCGCATATTGAGAATGGCCTCGGCCTGCCGGTCGGTCAGGCTGAATTCCGCCATCATCACGTCTTTGGGTTCGTCCTCGGTGCGAATGATCTCGATCACCCGGTCGAGATTGAGATAGGCGATGATATAGCCATCGAGCAGCTCGATCCGCGCGGCGATCTTGTCGAGCCGGTGGTTGGCGCGACGCACCAGCACATCGATCTGATGCGCCAGCCATTCGCGCAGCACCTCGCCCAGCCCCATGACGCGTGGCGTATGATTGGCGTCGAGCACATTCATGTTGAGCGAGAAGCGCGTTTCGAGATCGGTGAGGCGAAACAGGCTGTCCATCAGCACATCGACATCGACTGTGCGCGCGCGCGGTTCCAGCACGATGCGGATATGCTCGTCACTTTCGTCGCGGATGTCGGCAAGAATCGGCAGCTTCTTGTCGGTGATGAGCGCGGCGATCTGCTCGATCAGCTTCGATTTCTGCACCTGATAGGGAATTTCGTCGATGACGACGAGCCATTGCCCCCGGCCCTCATCTTCCTTGTGCCATTTGGCCCGCACCCGCATCGAACCGCGCCCGGTCGCATAGGCTTCCGATATCACGGCAGAGCTATCGACCAGAACGCCGCCCGTCGGCATGTCCGGCCCCCGCACGATCTGCATCAGCGCGGCATGATCCGCATCGGGCTGATCGATCAGCAGGCTGGCGGCATCGATGATCTCGGCGACATTATGCGGCGGGATGCTGGTCGCCATGCCGACCGCGATTCCCGATGCGCCATTGGCGAGCAGGTTCGGGAACAGGCCCGGAAACACCTCCGGTTCCTCTTCCTCGCCATTATAGGTGGGGCGGAAATCAACCGTGCCTTCATCGAGGCCCGCCATCAGATCGGCAGCCGCCTGCGTCAGCCGCGCTTCGGTGTAGCGCATCGCCGCTGCGTTATCGCCATCGATATTGCCGAAATTGCCCTGCCCATCGACCAAAGGCGTGCGCAACGAGAAATCCTGCGCGAGCCGCACCATTGCGTCGTAAACCGACTGGTCGCCATGCGGATGATATTTGCCGATGACATCGCCGACGACACGCGCGCACTTCTTGTAAGGCGTGGTGTTGCGCGCCGGATTAGCGATCAGCACATCGGGTGCTGCTCCTCCCGGCTCCATCCGCAGCAGCCGCATCGCCCAGAGCAGGCGGCGGTGCACGGGTTTGAGCCCATCGCGCAGATCCGGCAGGGATCGCGCGGTAATCGTCGAGAGCGCATATACCAGATAACGCTGGGAAAGGGCTTCGTCGAAGGGATGGTTCTTGATGCTGTCGAACGGGTCACGGAAATCGGTCATGCACTGCGGATAGCAATCAAAAACGGACTTGGCGAGTAGGCCCGATCAATAGGCCACATAACGATCCGGTCGATGCCACACGATCATCACACCATTAACCACCACCATGCCTATTGCCGACCAGAAAAACTGGAGCCAGGTGAGCGTCGTAACCGAAAGCAGCAGCACGCACAGGTCGACGCCCAGCTGAAAACTGCCTGCTTTCATGATGTGTCTTTTCTGCAGCCACAAGGCCACGACCCCGACCCCTCCGCCGCTCGCGCTGTGCCGCGCGGCGACCAATATGGCATTGCCGATCAACGCCCCGCCGCCCAACGCGGCCACCACTGGATGCACCATGGAAAATGTGAGGAAATCCGGCGCGACAAGGGTCATGGCCGGGATCATCAGGCACAGGGACAATGTCTTGAAAGCAAAGCCGCGCCCCATCACGAAAAAGGCGAAAACAAGAAAAGGCATGTTTATCGCGGCAAAAATCCAGCCGAAACGATACCCGGTCCAATAGGAGATCAGCAGCGACAAGCCGGACAGCGAACCGGTCACCAGCCCGGTGGCCTTCAGCAGCAATACTCCCAGCGAAAACAATATCGCCGATATGAACAGTGCATAGACATCTTCCGCCGCGCTGTGCCGCGATACACCGGCAATGCTGTTCGAACTGGAATCGGCGGCGGGCATCGGGGGTGACTATCATGCCGGAGCAGAATTTGCACCCTGCCCTGCTTTGGTATATGTGCCGCCAAACAGCCCCGGAGCCGCTGATCAAACCCATGATTCGCGTGTCCGGGGCGCTCTGTTTCCGTGCGTTTTCACATGAGTAGGCACCCTGCATATGGTTCGTCGCCGCCAGATTTACGAAGGCAAGGCCAAAATCCTGTATGAAGGCCCCGAACCGGGCACGATCATCCAATATTTCAAGGACGACGCGACCGCCTTCAACGCCCAGAAAAAGGGCACGATCAACGGCAAGGGCGTGCTCAACAACCGCATTTCCGAGCATGTGTTCACGCTGCTCGGCAATATCGGCGTGCCGACCCATTTCATCCGTCGCCTCAACATGCGCGAGCAACTGGTGCGGCAGGTTGAAATCGTGCCCATCGAGGTCGTCGTGCGCAATGTCGCGGCGGGATCGCTCTCAACGCGCCTCGGCATCGAGGAAGGCGCACAGCTTCCGCGCACGCTGATCGAATATTATTACAAGGACGATGCGCTCGGCGATCCGCTCATCACCGAGGAGCATATCGCGTGCTTCGGATGGGCGAGCCAGGAGGAGATGCACGACATCGCCGACATGGCGATCCGTGTGAACGATTTCATGAGCGGCATGTTCGCCGGCATCGGCATCCGCCTCGTCGATTTCAAGCTGGAATTCGGCCGGCTGTGGGATGGCGATTTTTCCCGCATCATCCTTGCCGACGAGATCAGCCCCGATGGCTGCCGCCTGTGGGACATGGCGACCGGCGAAAAGCTCGACAAGGACCGCTTCCGCCGCGACCTTGGCGGCGAGGTCGAAGCCTATCAGGAAGTCGCCCGCCGTCTGGGCCTGATGCCCGAAGAAGGCAGCGAACCGACCGTGCTCGACCTCGACAAGCACCGGAAAAAGCGCGAAAGCTGATTTTTCGTGTCTCCGGTCTTGCCCTTCCCGGCCGCGCGGCATAGGGGCAGGCCATATTGCACGCACCAGAAACCCGAGGAGTCGCCCGTCATGAAAGCCCGTGTCTTCGTAACGCTCAAAGGCGGCGTGCTCGATCCGCAGGGCAAGGCGATCCATCACGCACTTGAAGGCCTGGGCTTTAGCGGCGTCAACGATGTGCGCGCGGGCAAGCTGATCGAGCTGGACCTTGCCGATGGCACTTCGGATGCCGACATCGAGGCGATGTGCAGCAAGCTGCTCGCCAATACCGTGATCGAGAATTATCGTATCGAGAAGGTCGGCTGAACCAGCCCTGAGGGAGACACCCCATGAAAAGCGCGGTCATCGTTTTTCCCGGCGCCAATTGCGATCGTGACATGGCCGAGGCGCTGCGCCTCGCCAGCGGCACCGCGCCGATCATGCTGTGGCACCGCGAGACCGAAATCCCCACTGGCGTGGACCTCATCGCCGTGCCGGGCGGATTTTCCTATGGCGACTATCTGCGATCGGGCGCAATGGCCTCACGCTCGCCTGTCATGGCGGCGGTCAAGGCGGCGGCGGATCGCGGCACCTTCGTACTGGGCGTGTGTAACGGCTTTCAGGTGCTGACGGAATCGGGATTGCTGCCCGGCGCGCTGATGCGCAATGCGGGCATCCATTTCGTGTGCCGCGATGTCGCGCTCACCGTCGAGAACAGCCAGAGCGCCTTCACATCCCGCTATGAGGCGAGCGAGCGCATCATTATTCCGGTCGCCCATCATGACGGCAATTATTTCGCGGATGATGCCACGCTGGACCGGCTGGAAGGCGAAGGCCGCGTCGCGTTCCGTTATGCGACAAGCGTCAATGGATCGGCGCGCAATATCGCGGGCATTCTCAACGAAGGCGGCAATGTGCTCGGCATGATGCCGCACCCGGAACGCGCGACCGAAGCCGCGCACGGCAATATCGACGGCGCGCGCCTGTTTCAGGGGCTGGTCGAAGAATTGATGGCGGCTGCCTGATCGCGATTTCCGAGCCAGCGATTGATAGCAATCGCTTCGAAATCGCTACTGCCTGCCCCCTTCCCCGCCCGATCAAGCCGGACGAATCGCCTGAACGCTGACGATATTGGGCGGGAAAAACTCGCCCTCGATGGTTACATGTTCATCGATCAGGTGGCAGGGGCTGTTGTTCATTTCCAGCCAATATTCGGTACCATCGCTACATCTCAGCGCGTAGCAATGGTCCTTGAAAACCAACATCCCGGCTTCACGGTGCATTTCTGCATGTTTTGCGCTTTTTTGTTCGATCATCGGACAACTCCTGCTGGGCAGGCTATCCTCTCCGCGCACCATGATACGCATCTGGCGTCATGTTACAAGAGCATGTCACCAGTATTGCATTTATACTTCCGTCCTGAACGGCGTGAAGTCGGTGTCCTCGTCATACACATCCAGCCCTTCATGGTGCTTCAACGTGCCGACCGCCCAATAAGTGACCGGCGTCAGCAACGCTTCCCAGCCGGTTTTCAGCACGAATTGCGCCACCACCACCTGCGCGAGTTGGTCAACCGGCCAACCGGCCAGCCCATAAAAAGCGAGCGGATAGAAGATCAGGCTGTCCAGCCCCTGCCCCACGATCGTCGAGCCGATGGTGCGCATCCACAGGAACCGCCCTTGCGTCAGCAGCTTCATCTTCGCCAGCACCAGCGAATTGGCGAACTCCCCGACCCAGAAGGCGATGATGGACGCCGCGACGATACGCCATGTGCTGCCGAATACCGCTTCATAGGCGTCCTGATCGTTCCAGCCCTGTGCGGGCGGCAGCGCCACCACAACCGCGCTCATGAACGCCATGAAGATGAGGGCCGCAAAGCCGGTCCAGATGACGCGCCGCGCCCGCGCATAGCCATAAACCTCGGTCAGCACATCGCCGATGATATAGGAAAGCGGGAAAAACAGGATCCCCGCGCCAAAGGACCATGTGCCGATCAATGGCAGATCGATCTCGGATCGTTTCGCCGCGCCGATGATGTTCGACAACAGCAATATGGCGACAAACGCCGCCATGATCATGTCATAATGACGCAGCGGACGGCCGCCGATGCTCGATGCGCTCACATGCGCGATGCCGGACTTTGTCATTGCGCCTGCATATCCATCTTTGCGCGCGCGGGAAAGGAGGCTATGGGGCGGTGCAGACGATCAAATCAGGGCGCCCGTAGCTCAGCTGGATAGAGCACCCGCCTTCTAAGCGGGTGGTCGCAGGTTCGAATCCTGCCGGGCGCGCCATTTTCTGTTTGCCCTCAAGCGCCGGGCGGGCGCATCCGCGCCCTTGGCTATCCTCGCATAAGCTCGGGCGGCCGTTCGGCCTTGCGAACCCTGACGGGTTCGATGGCGCTCCTCTCGGGCGCGCCATTTTTTGTTTGCCCTCAAGCGCCGGGCGGCGGCACCGCATCAGCCGAGAATGAAATCCACTGCCGCGTTCGCGTGGATCGAGGTGGAGTCGTAAATGGGCAGGATATTCGCCCGCACATCGACGATCATCTCCAGCTCCGTGCATGCCAGAACGACCGCCTGCACCTGCTGTTTGGCGATGTCGGTCAATTCGGAACGCATGAACCGTTCGGATTCACGCGTGACCTTGCCCAGTATCAGCTCTTCATAGACGATCCGATCGATCTCGCCGGCCAGCTCCATATCCGGCGGCAGCAGCGAAATCCCGTAGGAAACGAGCCGCTGGCGATAGAATTTCTCGGTCATCACATTGCGCGTGCCGAGCAGCGCGGCGGTCTTGATGCCGTCCTCCTGCATCTGCGCGCCGACCGCTTCGGCTATATGCAATATCGGTATCGAAACCGCCGCGGCGACAGCATCGTAAATCACGTGCATGCTGTTGGCGCAGATGATGATCGCCTCCGCACCCGACGCCTCCAGCCGTTTCGCCGCCTCCGTCAGATGATCGCTCGCGCAGTCCCAGTCCTGAGCGGTGGTGCAGCGCGCAACTTCCGCGAAATCGAGGCTTTCAATCGCCAGCGGCGCGCTGTGCAGGCCGCCCTGACGTTTGGCGACCGCCTGATTGATGATATGATAATAACGCGCGGTAGACGCCCAGCTCAGCCCTCCGATCAACCCCAGTTTCTTCATGCGCCTCGCTCTGTTTTGCTATCAAATAGCTTCCATGCGAAGGCTTCCGCACGGCGCTCTTTCATCTGGCGGCCCGCCGCGAACGGCACATCGCCCGGCTGTACCGGAAATCAGACTCCCTGCGGCGCCGCCCCGCCCATATTGCCCTTGCCGCCGCGGCGCCCGGCACGCGGGATCGAGGTGCCGACCACGGGGATCGGGCTGGGCTTGATCATCGTGCCGTCATCGCGGGTGATCTCGCCTTTTTCGAGCAGAATCCTGATCTCGTCGCCCGAAAGCGTCTCATATTCGAGCAGCGCATTGGCCAGCAGATGCAATTCGCTTTCATGCTCGGTGAGCAGCTTCTTGGCGCGATCATAGCCCGATTCGACGATCTTGCGGATTTCGGTATCGATCGCCTTGGCGGTCTCGTTGGACATATGCACACGCTGGCTCTGCGAATAGCCGAGGAACGTCTCGCCCTGCTGCTCTTCATATTGCAGCGGGCCGAGCTTGTCCGACATGCCCCATTGCGTCACCATGTCGCGCGCCAGCTTGGTGGCGTACTGGATATCACCCGAAGCACCCGACGACACCTTGTCATAGCCGAAAATGACTTCTTCTGCGACGCGCCCGCCCATCGAAACGGCGAGGTTCGCATACATCTTGTCGCGGTGATAGCTGTAGCTGTCCCGCTCCGGCAGGCGCATCACCATGCCCAGCGCGCGGCCGCGCGGGATGATCGTCGCCTTGTGGATGGGGTCGGAAGCCGGTTCGTGCACGGCAACGATGGCATGACCCGCCTCATGATAGGCGGTCATCTTCTTCTCATCCTCGGTCATGACCATGGACTTGCGCTCCGCGCCCATCATCACCTTGTCCTTGGCGGTCTCGAACTCGCTCATCGCCACCAGACGCTTGCCGCGCCGCGCCGCCATCAGCGCCGCCTCGTTGACGAGATTGGCGAGGTCCGCGCCGGAAAAGCCCGGCGTGCCGCGCGCGATCACCCGCGGATCGACATCGGGGGCCAGTGGCACCTTCTTCATATGCACTTCGAGAATCTTGACGCGGCCTTCGATATCCGGGCGCGGCACCACGACCTGACGGTCGAAGCGGCCCGGACGCAGCAAAGCGGGATCAAGCACATCGGGGCGGTTGGTCGCCGCGACGATGATGATGCCTTCATTCGCCTCGAACCCGTCCATCTCAACGAGAAGCTGGTTCAGCGTCTGCTCGCGCTCGTCATTGCCATTGCCGAGGCCCGCGCCACGGTGACGGCCCACAGCGTCGATTTCATCGATGAACACGATGCATGGCGCGTTTTTCTTCGCCTGCTCGAACATGTCACGCACGCGGCTCGCGCCGACGCCGACGAACATCTCGACGAAATCCGAACCCGAAATGGTGAAGAACGGCACGCCCGCCTCGCCCGCGATCGCGCGCGCCAGCAGCGTCTTGCCGGTGCCCGGCGAACCGACCAGCAGCGCGCCCTTGGGAATCTTGCCGCCCAACCGCGCGAATTTCTGCGGGTCTTTCAGGAATTCGACAATCTCCTGCAATTCGTCACGCGCTTCGTCGATGCCCGCGACATCGTCGAATGTCACGCGCCCGGACTTTTCGGTAAGCAGCTTGGCCTTGGATTTGCCGAAGCCCATTGCGCCGCTCGCACCGCCGCCTTTCTGCATCTGCCGCAGGACGAAGAAAGCGACACCCAATATCAGGATGAACGGCAAGGACTGATAGAGCAGGATCATCCAGAAGCTCGGCTGTTCCTCCGCCTGCCCCGAATATTTGACGTTATAATCGTCGAGCAGCTTGGTCAGGCCCGGATCGTTCACCGGCACCGTCGCAAATTTCTCGTTGTTGTTCATCACGCCGATGATCCGGTCAGGCGCAACCGACACCTCTTTCACCTGGCCCTGCTGAACCTTCGAACGGAATTCCGAATAGGCGATGGCGCTCCCCGGCGCGGGGCCACCTCGGCCCTCCACCAGAGACACGATCATGAGCAAGGCAGCGATAACGCCCGCCCATATCATCGCACTTTTCACCCAGGGGTTGCCCTGCGGTTCCTTATCGTCGTTCATTCCGTCCTCGTTTCTGAAACCCTAGATAGGGCTTACACGGCAAATAACAATAATTTCATACCAAGGCTTTTGCAGGGCGCGCGGGCGAACGCGGTGGCGCGCGCCGCACACGCCATGAAACGCCACCGGTAATCAACCAGTCGCCGATCATCGCCCTTTTACCCGCATTAAGATGAACAAGGGCTTGATCCACCGTGCTCCCCCGCGGAGGCGGCAAGGCGGGATCGGCCAGCATGAGCATATGGACCAGCAGGCGCCGTTGGATTTCCGCCGGAAAATCATGTTTCGTCAATATGATAGCGCCATCTTCGCCAGGGCGGACATGCTCGGCGGAGATTCGCGCCACCATCCACTCCAATGCCTCCTGCGCGTCGGCAAGGGCTTCGGCGCTGCGCGCAAAGGCGAGCGGGTCAAGCCAGTCCACATCGCGCAACCGCGCCCGCATCGCCACCCGATCGAACCGGGTATCATCATTGCTGGGATCGTGAACATGCGGCATTTTCTGTGCCTCGACAATCTGCGCCAGTTCGCTGCGCCGCCAGCCGAGCAGAGGCCGCAACACCGCGCCATTGCGCCCGCGCACCCCTGCCAACCCGCCTACCCCCGAGGAACGGTTGAGCCGCATCAGCAGGGTTTCCCTCTGATCGTCGGCATGATGTGCGGTCAGCAGCCAGTCGATGCCGGTGCCGGCCCGCCATTGATCGAGCAGCGCATAGCGCGCGGCGCGCGCGGCCGACTGGAGAGTGCCGGAAATGGGTTCGGGCGGCGTCAGGATCGCATGCGGAATATCGGCCTGCGCGCAATAATGCGCGACCATTTCCGCCTCGGCGCGCGCCTCGACCCGCAATTGATGATCCACCGTGGCAGCGGCGACGCGTCCGGGAAAGGCCTGCGCCGCCATCCAGAGCAGCGCCATGCTGTCCGGCCCGCCCGACACTGCCACGCCAAAGCGCGAGGAATCGGCTGCATCCGCGCCAATCAACCTTGCAACATCGCCCTGAAACCGTTGAACAGGTGGCTGTTTAGCCCCTGCATTTGGCACGAACGCGCCCCTTCTCCATCATCGCGCGCAGATCGGAGGACAGCCCTTCGCCATAGCTCTGCTCCAGCTCGCCATAGACCTTGCAGGCATCAGCCGGTTTCTTGAGCTGGATCAGCGCTTCGCCAAGATAGGCGAGGCTTTGCGCCGCGCGGTCGCCGGTCGGGCGCTTCTGATAATTTTCATAAAAGGCGACCGAGGCCAAGGCCGGCTTGCCATCGTCGAGATAGGCCCGGCCCAGCAGATTTTGCGCGCGGCTGCCAACAGAGGTGGAGCCATATTTTTCGACGGTCGATTTCAGTTGCACCTGCGCTTCGGGATAGAATTTTGCGTCCCACAACCGAAACCCGTATACATAGCTGTCATTCGCCGCATCGCCGGTAGCGGGCACCTCAATAGCCGCGACCGCAGCCTTGCGGGCCTCGCTGGCGGCTGTCGGGGCGGCCGGGGGCGCTGAAGACGCGGTCGAAGCGGAAGCTGAGGATGCCGATGGAAGCGCCCCGACCGCAGGCGCAGCCGCCGCACTCATCTTCTCAAGTTGCTGCTCTATCTGGCTGATCTTGTAGCTATTTTTCTCGATTTGCCCGGTCATGGTCGCCAGTTGCGATTCCAGCGCGGTCACCCGCGAGATCAGGTCGGTTACGGGCGTGGAACTGGGCAATTCGGTTGCGGCTGGCGCCTGAGCGGTCAGATCCGGTTGAACCGGCGCGCCGCCGGGAAAAACCTTGCGCTGAACCGCCCGCATTTCCTTTTCCAGGCGATCGACCCGCGCTTCGACGGGAGCCTGCTCCGCAGCCGACGATACTCCCGGCGCGGCGATACAAGCCGCGACCAGAGCAAACGCGGTAAAAGCCTTGAACGTGTGACGCATTCCGGTCCCCAAAATCCCAATTCCCAAATCAGTGTGACGCAACAATAGCTCGTGCCTTGCAAAAAGAAAGGGCGCAACCGGAGCGAAATGCTATTGCGCCGCCGCCTCCTCGGTTGGGACGGAAGGCGCGGTGTTTGACAGCGAAGATGCGACCGGCTGAACTTCCGGGCGCGCAGCGGCTTTGGGTATGGGAGGAGATGCATTCGAAACGGCGGCGGGCGTCGCGGCCTGCGTCGTTGCCGCGCGTTGGGAGGCGAGCACTGAGGCTGTGGCGGCAGGGGCCGCCGCCGGGGGCGATACCGGCACGAGTGTGGATGCGGTTGGCGCTGATGCGGTCGGCGTCGGCGTTGGCGTTGGCGCTGTGCCAGCAACAGGCCGGGCGAGCAGCGCTGCGGCGCTCACGGGGACATCCGCAATCGTCTTCTCCGGCGGGCCAAGCGGGGCCACCGGCTTGCCTCCTACCGTCACGGCCAGCGCATCCGGCCTGCCGGTCAATATCATCGGATTATTGGCTTCCGGCGGCACCGTATAGCTTTCCCCTTGAGAAAGCTGCCGCTCGAACAATCGCTCGCCGGACTGGTCATATATGCGAAGCCAGACATCCTGAACAGCGGTGAGCACCACCGGACCGGCAACCGTCTGCGGCGGCTGCTCCTGCTGCACGACCGCCGGCCTGGCGGCTTCGGCCCGATTTGCGAGATCGGCAATTTCCTGATCGGTCGAAGCCGAAAAAAACTGGGTGCGCCAGACGCCATAGCCGACCGCCATGAGCAGCGCGACAGCCGCCGCCGTCCACGCCAGCATGCGTGGAGGGATGCGGGTCGGGTCCACCGGCTCGAAAGCCTCATACCGGTCGGTGGCATCCATGGCGCCCAGCTCTTCCCGCACGCCGCGCGCTATCGCCACTTCGTCGGCCCCGACTGCGCGCGCATAGGCCCTGGCGAAACCGACCGCATAAGGTGTGCCGGGCAGCGACGCGAAATCACTGCGCTCGATGGCTTCCAGTTGCCGATGCGCCACCCGCGTGATTTCCGCGACATCGGTAAGCGACATGCCTTTTTCCTTGCGGGCGCGCAGCAATATCGCGCCTGGACGCTCTATCATATCGTCCACCAGGCTTTCGGCTTCGGAAGTCATCTTGTCCATTTCACGCCCCAGTTCCGGGGCCGCATAAGCGACCTTTGATTATCATTAGAGACCGTTTGAAAATTAGCTGCAAAGCCGATTTCCGGTTTCGGTGCATCCCCAAACAGACTCTCGGCTTTCGCCTGTCATTTCATCACTCTTTAACAACGCCTCATACACGGTTTTCCACGCCATAGGCGGCAGTGTCAACGACGACCTGTCTATCACATGCCTCGCCTTGTCCCGGTAGTGTATTTTTTTTCAGTGATATGGTGGAAGAAGCCGCCCGCTTAAAGGCTCAAGTCAACGTCATTCCGTTCGGCATATTCGGTTAGTGCTTGGCGCGGGCTAGCCGATATGCTGGCCAGCATGCTCTCCATATGCGGCTTCAGTTCGCCGACGTCGAGCGAACGGATCATCGCCTTGACCGGCCCCACCGAGGCAGGGGTGATCGACAGGCGCTTGACGCCCAGACCCAGCAGCGCCATCGCCTCCAGCGTGCGACCACCCATTTCTCCGCACACGCCAACAGGAACCCCGGCCGTTTCGCATGCGCGCACGACACGATTGAGAAAGCGCAATATGGCGATGCTGAGCCAGTCATAACGCTCTGCGAGCTTGGGATGCGCGCGATCCGCCGCGAACAGGAACTGCGTCAGGTCATTGGTGCCGATCGACAGGAAATCGATTTTCGGCAGCAATATATCCAGAACCTCGGCCAGCGCGGGCACCTCCAGCATCGTGCCATAGCGGATAGTCGTGGGAAGCATCTTGCGCTGCGCCACCATCCACTCGCGTTGCTTCTCGAACAGCGCGCGGGCCGCTTCGAATTCCCAGGGCTCGGAAATCAGCGGGAACATGACATTGAGCGTGCGCCCGGCCGTCGCCTCCAGCAGCGCGCGCGCCTGCGCCTTCATCAAACCATCGCGCTCCAGCGACAGGCGCATCGCGCGCCAGCCCATCGCGGGATTTTCCTCGATCATATCCTCGTCATTGCGCAGATAGGGCAAGGCCTTGTCGCCGCCGATATCGACCGTGCGAAACACCACGGGCCGGTCGCCCGCGGCGTCCATCACATCCTTATACAGCCGCTGCTGGCGCTCGCGCTGCGGCATGGTGGCGGAAACGAGAAACTGGAATTCGGTGCGAAACAGCCCGATGCCGTCCGCCCCGGTGACATCGAGCGCGGCAACATCATCGCGCAGGCCCGCATTGACCATCAGCTCGATGCGCACGCCGTCCTTCGTCACCGCAGGCAGATCGCGCATCGCGGTATAAGCCGCGCGACGCTTTTGCGTCAGGATCAGCTTGCTCTCGAATGCCTCTTCCAGATCCGACGAGGGCCGGATGAACAGCCGGTTTTCAGAAACATCGAGCAGCAGCGAATCGCCCTCGTTGATGAGCTGCCGCACATCGCGCACCCGGCCCAGAACCGGCACACCCATGGCCCGCGCGACGATGGTGACATGGGCGGTGAGCGACCCTTCCTCCAGAACCACGCCTTTCAGGCGGCGGCGGTCATATTCCAGCAGTTCGGCCGGGCCGAGGTTGCGCGCAATGAGGATAGTGTCCTGCCGCAAGCCCAGCTTCGCCGCCGTGCCGAGCTGGCCCGATACGATTCGCAACAGCCGGTTGGCGAGATCTTCGAGATCGTGCATCCGGTCCGCCAGCAACGGATCGTCGATCTGGCGCATGCGCATGCGGGTGCGCTGCTGCACGCGCTCGATGGCGGCTTCGGCGGTCAGGCCGCTGTCGATCGCCTCGTTGATGCGCCGCGACCAGCCCTCGTCATAAGCGAACATCTTGTAGGTCTCGATAACCTCCTGATGCTCGCCATCGACGCCGAATTCCGATGTGCCGGTCAGCCTGTCGATCTGTTCGCGCATCTTGGCAAAGGCGGAATAGACCCGCGCGCGTTCGGCCTCGACATCTTCCGCCATCATATGTTCGATGGTGATGCGCGGCTGGTGATAGACGGCATGACCGCGCGCCATGCCCATCACCAGTTGCAACCCTTCGACGATCTGCGTTCCTGTTCCCGCGATGCGGGTGTCGCTCGGCCCTTCATCGACCAGACCGGCATTGGAAATCAGCTCGGAAAGCACCATCGCCACCGTCTGCAGCGCCTCGATCTCAATTTCCTCATACCGGCGCGGATCGACATGCTGAACGCACAGCACGCCCACCGCGCCTTCTCGGCGGACGATCGGCACACCGGCAAAGCTGTGGAACAGTTCCTCGCCGGTTTCCGGGCGATAGGAGAAATCGGGGTGGGCAGCCGCCTCGTCGAGATTGAGCGTTTCGACGTTGCGGGCGATGGAACCGACAAGCCCCTCTTCCAGTGCAAGCCGGGTGACATGCACCGCCTCCTGTTTCAGCCCGCGCGTGGCGAACAGTTCGAGCATGCCCTCGCGCAACAGATAGATGGAGCAGACCTCGCTCGACAGCGATTCGCCGATAATCTCCGCCACCTTGTTGAGCTTGGCCTGCGCGCCCGTGCGCGAGGCCATAACCTCGTGGAGGCGAATGAGAATCTGGCGGGCGGCCGCGGCGGGAGAGTCAGACATGATACATCGCTACCAGAAAGCGTCGACGCATGCCAAGCTGTTGCTGATCCAATGGCCGGAAAAGCCTCAGCGCGCGGAGAGCGCCTCTTCGGCCTGCTGCACAAGCTCGGCGATGATTGCGGCGACCGGCTCCTCGCGCGTCACCATGCCAACCGACTGCCCCGCCATCAGCGAACCATTTTCGACATCGCCGTCGATCACCGCCTTGCGCAGGGCGCCCGCCCAGAAATGCTCGATCTCAAGCTGCGCGGCCATCATGTCGACCTTGCCCTCATCCAGCATCTGCGCGACTTCGCGCTGCTTTGCGGTGAAGGCCTCGGTGCCCGCATTTTTGAGCGCGCGCACCGGAATGACGGGCAGGCGCGGGTCGATCTGCACGCTGGCAATCGCGTCGCGGGCATTGCCGCGCAGAAACGCCTTCTTGAAATTGGGATGGGCGATACTCTCAGTCGCGCACACGAAGCGCGTGCCAAGCTGCACTCCGGAAGCGCCCATTTCGAGATAGGCCGCGATGGTTTCGCCACGCCCGATGCCGCCCGCAACGAAGACCGGCAGGTCCCCGGCAAGCTCCGGCAATATCTCCTGCGCCAGCACGCTGGTCGCTACCGGGCCTATATGCCCGCCCGCTTCCATGCCCTCGATGATGAGCGCATCCACGCCGGAACGGACCAGCTTCTTCGCCAGCGACAGCGCAGGCGCGAAACAGATCACCTTCGCCCCGCTCTCTTTGATCGCCTCGATGCTGCCCTTGGGCGGCAAGCCCCCGGCAAGCACGATATGCGTGACATCATGTTTCGCGCATACCGCGATGAGGTCCATCAACTGCGGATGCATGGTGATGAGATTGACGCCGAACGGCTTGTCCGTCAGCCCTTTCGTCGCCGCGATTTCGGTATCGAGCAGCTCGGGCGTCATCGCCCCGCACGCGATCAGACCAAAGCCCCCCGCGTTGCTGACCGCCGCCACCAGATTGCGCTCGGAAACCCAGCTCATCGCGCCGCAGATGATGGCGACCTCGCTGCCCAGCAACGCCGTGCCGCGCGCCATCAGCTCATGCAGACGGTCGCCCGCCTTGACGCTCAAGCGGCTGGCTCCGCGTCCAACCCGTAAGCGGTATGCAGGACGCGCACCGCCAGTTCGGTCTCGTCCTCGTCGATCAGCACCGAAACCTTGATCTCGCTCGTCGAGATCGCCTCGATATTGATGCCGCGATCGGCCAGCGTCCTGAACATCGTCGCCGCGACGCCTGCATGGCTGCGCATGCCCACGCCAACGACGCTCAGCTTCGCCACCTCGACATCGGTGATGAGGCGGTTGAAACCGATCGTCGCCTTGTTCGCCTCCAATATGTCCACACTGCGGGCCAGATCGCTGCGTGGCACGGTGAAGGTCACGTCCGTCTCTTCCCGGTCCTTGCTGTCGTTCTGGATAATCATGTCGACATTGATGCTCGCCTCGGCCAGCGGGCCGAAGATGCTCGCAACGCCGCCCGGCCTGTCCGGCACGCGGGTGACGATGACCTTCGCCTCGTTCTTGTCGACAGCGATGCCGGTGATGAGCTGATTTTCCATGCCGCTTCCTTCTATTTCCTCTTCGCCGACAATCAATGTGCCGGGCAGATCTTCCTGTGTCGGGTCATCGAAGGAGCTGAGCACCTGCACCCGCACCTTCTCCTTCATCGCCAGCGCGACCGAGCGCGTCTGGAGCACTTTCGAGCCCACCGAGGCCAGCTCCAGCATTTCCTCATAGGTAATCATGTCGAGCTTGCGCGCACGCGAAACGATGCGCGGGTCGGTGGTGTAGACGCCATCGACATCGGTATAGATATCGCACCGATCCGCCTTCACCGCCGCCGCGACGGCCACCGCCGACGTATCCGAACCGCCGCGCCCGAGCGTTGCGATCCGGCCGTCCTCCATCATTCCTTGAAAACCGGGGATGACGGCGACCTGCCCGCGCGCCATCGCAGCGATCAGCGCCTGCGTCTCGAAGCTCTCGATCCGCGCCTTGGCATGCGCCTCGACCGTGCGGATCGGCAATTGCCAGCCCAGCCAGCTGCGCGCGTCAACGTCCATAGCCTTCAGCGTCATCGCCAGCAGGCCGCTCGTCACCTGCTCGCCTGCGGCCACCACCACGTCATATTCGGCGGGGTCGTATAGCGGGCTGGCTTCCTTGCAGAAACCGACCAGCCGGTCCGTTTCGCCCGCCATCGCCGAAACGACAACCGCGACTTCGTTGCCTTGGTCGACGACATGTTTGACGCGCGCCGCCACATTGCGAATTCGCTCCATCCCCGCCATCGAGGTGCCGCCGAATTTCATTACGATACGCGCCATATTTGCTGCCAGACCTTGTTGTCGATAAGAGTGAAATGCCGGGGCAGACCCGACGGGAAAACCGCGCCGCTATAGTGAGCAAGGATGAATATGGCAAGCAACGCCGACCAAATGACAGCCAGCACGATCAACCCCGATGAAGCCGCCCATTTCGGCGCCATGGCCAAGGACTGGTGGGATCCGAAGGGCAGCAGCGCGATGCTGCACAAGCTCAATCCGGTGCGCCTGCTTTATATCCGCGCGGCCATCGACCGGCATTGGCATGGCGATGCGCGCTCCATGCACCCGCTAGCCGGGAAACGCGCGCTCGATGTCGGCTGCGGCGCGGGGCTGCTGTGTGAGCCGCTGGCTCGATTGGGTGCGCAAGTGACCGGCATCGACGCGGCGCAGGAGAATATCGCGGTGGCACAGGCCCATGCGGCGGGCCAAGGCCTCATCATCGATTACCGCGCGACCGGGGTGGAGGCGCTGGGCCAACCCGACGCGTTCGATCTCGTCACATCGATGGAGGTGATCGAGCATGTCACCGACCCGGCCCTGTTCGTGCGCGCGCTCGCCGATGCGCTGGCGCCCGATGGCCTCATGATCCTCTCCACGCCCAACCGCACGCCCTTGTCGCGCATGACGATGATAACGCTCGCGGAAGGCAGCGGTATGATCCCCAAGGGCACGCATGACTGGAACAAGTTCCTGACGCCCGACGAGCTGGAAGCATTGTTGGATGAGGCAGGCATGAAAGTGACCGACCGCAGCGGCATCGCCTTCGACCCACGCAAGGGGCTGACACTCAGCGACAACGAGGCGATCAACTATATCCTGACAGCGGTGCGCGCCTGATACTGGGACGGGACCAGCGATATTCAGCTCTTGCCGAACAGGCCTTTCACATTGTCCATCAGGCCGCCAAGCGCACCTGCGCCGCCTTCCTTGCCCTCGCCCAGCATCGCGCTGGCCTTGGCAAGCAGGTCGTCGGCATTGATGCCGACACTGCCCAGCATGCCCTGAAGCTTTTCCGGCGACAGGCCGTGTTCCTGCGCGGTTTCCATCAAATTGGTCATCATGTCGCCGCCATTGCCCATTTTCGCGGTGAGCGACTCGGCTATGGTCTTGATCTGATCGGCGGGAAGGCCAGTTTTTGCGGCAATGTCTTCCAGATTTTCCAGCAGCTTATCGAACATGGCGAAGGTCTCCCGATGGCGAGGCGTCAATGACTGACCTTCCTGCTATAGCATATTGGTGACGGCAGCACGACGGGACGAAAAGAAAGGCGCGGAACCGGCTGATCCCACGCCTTGCCTATCCGGTGATGATCCGCTGGCTTATTCGGCGGCAGCCAGATGCGCTACTGGTGCGGCTTCGCGCACCGAGGCATCGACATGATCTGCGAACTGAGCAAAATTGTCCACGAACTGCTGCACCAGCTTGGCGGCGGTTTCGTCATAGGCGGCCTTGTCGGCCCATGTCGCGCGCGGATCGAGAATTTGCGCATCCACGCCCGCCACGGCGACCGGCACTTCGAAACCGAAATTCGGGTCGGTGCGGAACGAGGCGCTGTTGAGGCTACCGTCAAGCGCGGCATTGAGCAGCGCGCGCGTGACCTTGATCGGCATGCGGCTGCCGGTGCCATATTTGCCGCCGGTCCAGCCGGTATTGACCAGCCAGCAGGTGACGTCGCCCTTGGCGATGCGTTCCTTGAGCAGATTGCCGTAAACGCTGGGATGGCGCGGCATGAAGGGCGCACCGAAACAGGTCGAGAAGGTCGCGGAAGGCTCGGTCACACCGATTTCCGTGCCCGCGACCCGCGCGGTATAGCCCGAGAGGAAATGATACATCGCCTGTTCCGGGGTAAGCCGCGCGATCGGCGGCAGCACGCCATAGGCATCGGCGGTCAGGAAGATGATGTTCTGGGGCACCGGCCCGAGATTATCTTTCGAGGCATTGGGGATGAAATCGATCGGATAGGAACCGCGGCTGTTTTCCGCGAGGCTGTTGTCGTTGAAGTCCAGCTCGCGCGTTACCGGGTCCATCACCACATTTTCGAGCACCGTGCCGAAACGCTTGGTCGTTGCGAAAATCTCCGGCTCTGCCTCGGGCGACAGGTTGATCATCTTCGCATAGCAGCCGCCCTCGAAATTGAACACGGCGGTATCGGACCAGCCATGTTCATCATCGCCGATCAGCGTGCGGCTGGCATCGGCGCTGAGCGTCGTCTTGCCGGTGCCGGACAGGCCAAAGAACACCGCCGTATCGCCCTTGGGGCCGATATTGGCCGAGCAATGCATCGGCATGACACCCTTTACCGGCAGCAGGTAATTGAGGATGCCAAACACCGATTTCTTCATCTCGCCAGCATAGGCCGTGCCGCCGATCAGGATCAGCTTTTCGGTGAAGTTGACGGCGATCACCGTCTCGCTGCGGCAGCCGTGGCGCGCGGGATCGGCGCGGAAGCTCGGCAGGTCGATAATGGTATATTCGGGGCTGAAATCGGCCAGTTGCTCTGCGGTCGGACGCACCAGCAGGGTGCGGATGAACAGATTATGCCAGGCCAGCTCGTTGATGACGCGCACATTGACGCGATATTCGCTCTGCGATCCGCCGAACAGATCGGCAACGTAGAGCTGCTCCTTGTCTTTCAGGGCGGCGAAGAAATCGGCCTTGAGCGCGGCGAAATGCTCCGGCGACATCGGCGCGTTGGTTTTACCCCACCAGACGCTGTTTTCGGTTTCGGCATCGCGGACGATGAATTTATCGGAGGCGGAACGGCCCGTATGCTTGCCGGTCTCCACCACAAATGCCCCGTCTTTCGACAACGCGCCTTCGCCGTTGCAAACGGCGGCCTCGACAAGCGGACCCGTGCCAAGATTCCAGTGTAATGGGGCGGAAGTAATTATGCCCTGATCGGCCAGGGAAACTGAGGAATACGCCTGCACGCGCTTCTCCTTGGGTTTATATCTGTCATGGCCCGGTCGGCCAACCAAACGCCGGAAGTATCGACAAAATCGACCGCGCATGCGGATTGATGGCGCGCTTTTCCATCGGTTCGGTCAAAATCGCATAAGAGGATGAAAGCCCTGCGTCAAACATTCTCATGCTTAATGTGTATCAGAGCGGGTGAACGTTGCGGGCGCGGGCGCATTAGGCTAACCCTGCCGGGCATCATGCTTATGGGACAGAATGAACCACAGCCCGCAATGAACGACAGTGCCGCCCCCACCATCGCTCTCATCGACGACGACCGCAACATCACCGCGTCGCTTTCTATCGCGTTGCAGGCCGAGGGCTTTATAACGCGCCTCTATACAGACCCGGAACTGGCGCTGAAGGCATTGTCAGACAATCCGGCCGATCTTGCCGTATGCGACATCAAGATGCCACGGCTTGACGGCATCGAGCTGCTGCGGCGGCTGCGCGAGAAGAGCCAGATGCCTTTCATCTTCCTGACATCGAAAACCGATGAGCTGGACGAAGCGCTGGGGCTGGCAATGGGCGCGGACGATTATATCGCCAAACCATTTTCGCAGCGGCTGCTCATCGCCCGTATCCGCGCCATTTTGCGCCGGGTCGAGATCAACCGCACGCCGCACGCCGCCGACGCACCGGCCGCCGAACCGATGATACGCGGGCGGCTGGAAATGGACCCGGATCGCCATCTCGTGAAATGGGCGGGGAAAAACGTGACGCTTACGGTTACGGAGTTCATGATCCTGGAAGCGCTTGCCACCCGCCCCGGCGTTGTAAAAAGCCGCAATCAACTGATGGATATCGCCTATCAGGACGATGTGTATGTCGACGATCGCACCATAGACAGCCACATCAAGCGATTGCGCCGCAAATTTCGTGAGGTCGATGGCGATTTCAACGCTATAGATACGCTTTATGGCGCCGGATACAGATTTTCAGAGGAATAGAGGGCTGAGCCGTCTGCCCTGGCACGGCGGATTCAGCCTGACATGGCGAATCCTTGCCGTGAACATCATCGCGCTGGCGCTGCTGGCGGGCGGATTTTTCTATATCGACAGCTATCGCGTGCGCGTGATCGACGACCGCCTTGCCCAGGCGGAACGCAGCATGGAGATGGTGCATGCGCTGATGCGCTATGCATCGCCCGAAAATCGCGCCGAAATCGCGCTGTCGCTCTCCCAGCGCGACAAGGAAAGGGTGCGGATATATGCGCCGGACGGGCGCCTGAAATTCGACAGCGCCGCAGAAGGGGAACCGGGATATACGCTCGTCGATCCGGCGGAAGAGCCGATGAAGCGGCATGTCGCCCGCTTCCTAGATGAAATGGTGGACGGCATCGTGCGCGCCGAACCGCTGCCGCCGTTTATCGAACCGGCGCGGGACATTGCCTCGGCCTGGCCGGAGATCGGCAGGGCAACGCGCACCGGCAAGGCCTTTGCCAGTGCGCGCTATGCGCCCGACCGCACGCCGATGATCAGCGCGGCGATACAGCTCGATAATGGCGACACGCTGCTCACCGTCGCCAATGCCCGCGATATCACCCGCACGGTGCGCGCCGAACGGTTGCGGCTGGGCATCGTGCTTGCGCTGGCCATCGCCGCTTCGGTCAGCCTGTCGCTGTTTCTGGCCAGAACCATCGTGCTGCCGCTGCAACGCCTCGCCAAGGCCGCCGCGCGGGTGCGGCTGGGCCGGGCGCGGCAGGTGACGGTGCCCCGCCTGCCCTCGCGCCGCGACGAAATCGGTGCACTCGCCCGCTCGATCTCCGACATGACGCAGGCGCTGCGTCACCGCATCGATGCGACCGACAGCTTTGCCGCCGATGTCAGCCATGAGCTGAAAAACCCGATTGCTTCGCTGCGTTCCGCGCTCGATGGGTTGGAGACGGTCAAGAAACCGGAACTGCGCGAACAGCTTCTCGCCATCGCGCGGGATGATGTGCGGCGGCTCGACCGCCTCGTCACCGATATCGCGGAAGCCTCGCGCATCGATGCGCAGCTTTCGCGCACCCGGTTCGAGCCGGTGGACATGGGCCAGCTTATCGAGCGCATGATCGACACCCGCGAGGCGCGCGGTATCGGCAATAAGGTGCGCCTTGCCTTTGCCCGCCCGCGCAAGGATGTGGCGGTCGTCATGGGCGAGGAAGCGCGCCTTGCGCTGGTGATCGACAATCTGCTCGACAATGCGATTTCCTTTTCGCCGCATGGGGGGCTGGTGCAGGTGACGGCAACGGTCGTCGATGAGGAAGTGCTGGTCAGCGTCGAGGATGAAGGTCCGGGCGTGCCCCCTTCCGAGCGGGAAACAGTGTTCCGCCGCTTTCATAGCGTGCGGCCGGAAGGCGAGAGTTTCGGCAAGCATAGCGGCCTTGGCCTCGCGATTGCGCGGAGTATTGTCGAAGGGCATCAGGGCCGCATCGCCATTGCCGACCGGGACGATGCCGCATCGGGCGCGCGTTTCGATGTCTATCTGCCGCTCGCGCATCTCGGCGATCCGGGGATCGCTTCGGAATGACCGAACTGGATATTGCCTCGCGCGCGCTCTATGGCGAGCCCGCTTTTACCGGGCCGGTCCATGCGAGCAGTGTTGCCATCGACGGCTATGCGGTGCTGATCGGCGGCCCGAGCGGCGCGGGGAAATCCGACCTCGCTCTGCGTCTGATCGACCGTGGCGCGCTGCTCATCAGTGACGATTATACACTGGTCAAGGCGGTGGGGGATGACGTGATCGCATCCGCGCCGCCGACGATCGGCGAACGCATGGAAGTGCGCGGGCTGGGCGTGCTGCCGATGCCGCATGTCGAAAATGTCAGGGTGGGGCTGGTCGTGATCGCCGCCGGAACCGGCGACGACGCGCCGGAACGCTATCCGGTCACGCCGCCTCTCTGCAGGCTGTGCGGCATCGATGTTCCGCTGCTGCGCCTTGGATTACTGGAGGCGAGCGCGCCGATCAAGCTGGAGATGGCGCTGCATCACCGCAATCAACCCCTCGACCAGCGGAGCGAAAGCTGATGGAGGAGGCGAACGGCAAGGTCATCCTGATGCTGTCCGGCATGTCCGGCGCGGGCAAGACCACCGCGCTCAAGACGCTGGAGGATCTGGGCTGGGAGGTCGTCGACAACCTGCCATTGATGTTGCTCGACCGGTTGATGGACGCTCCGCTCGCTCATGACGCGCAGGACAGGAACCGGCCGCTTGCCATCGGCATCGATTCGCGCACGCGCGGGTTCGATGCGGCCGCCATCGTGAAGCGGATCAAGCTGCTGAAAGAGCGCGAAGGCTGGGACATCGAGACGCTCTATCTCGATTGCTCCGGGGCGGAGCTGGAACGGCGCTTTTCCGAAACGCGCAGGCGGCATCCGCTGGCGCAGGACCGCCCCGCCGCCGATGGCATCGCGCGCGAACGGGAGCTGACCGAGCCGCTGCGGCGCTGGGCCGCGCAGGTGATCGACACGACATCGATGACGACCAACGACCTGCAACAGGAAGTGCGCCGCCTCTATGGCCGCGATCCCAATGAGCAGACGGTGCTGACCATCATGTCCTTCGGCTTTTCACGAGGCATGCCGCGCAACGCCGATCTGGTGTTCGACATGCGGTTCCTGCGCAACCCGCATTGGGATGCGCGCCTGCAACCCTTGACCGGGCTTTCCGACGAGGTTGCGCGCTATATCGCCGAAGATCCGGCTTATGAGGATGCGGTCGGCCAGATCGAGCATCTGCTGGCGACATTGCTGCCGCGCTATCAGGCGCAGGGGAAATCCTATGTTACGGTTGCTTTCGGCTGTACCGGAGGGAGACATCGTTCGGTGCATGTCGCAGAACGGGTGGCGAGCCACTTGCGTCAGGCGGGATTTTCGCCCACGGTCCTGCACCGGAATATTGAATCGGCTTCGCCCGGCAGCATCGAACAGGGTCGCGAACCGGATAAAAACAAAAAGTCAGGACGAACATAATTTATGATTGGTCTGGTATTGGTCACGCATGGTCAGCTGGCGGCGGAATTTCGTGTCGCCATGGAACATGTGGTGGGGCCGCAAAAAGCGATTGAAACCATATGCATCGGCCCCGATGACGATATGGAGACGCGGCGCGCGGACATCGCCGCCGCCGTGGAGCGGGTGAATGACGGCGCGGGAGTCATCCTGCTGACGGACCTGTTTGGCGGAACCCCCTCCAATCTCGCGATTTCGCTGCTCGACGCCGGGAAGGTGGAAGTGATCGCCGGCATCAACCTGCCGATGCTGATACGCCTCGAAAGCGCCCGCAAATCGATGGGGATGGGCGACGCGGTCACCGCCGCGCGCGAAGCGGGGCAGAAATATATCAGCGTCGCGTCCGAATTGTTGGGAACAGGCCGATGAACGCCGTCAGCAAGGAAGTCGAGATTCGCAATCATCGCGGCTTGCACGCCCGCGCGAGCGCGAAGTTCGTCACGCTGGCGAGTCAGCTTGAAGCGCGCATTACCGTTTCCAAGGACGGATCGGAGGTCGCCGGGACATCGATCATGGGATTGATGATGCTGGGCGCGGCCAAGGGCGATTCGATTGTCATCGCGGCGGAAGGCGACAATCATGAAGAGGCGCTGCAACAGCTGGTGGACCTGATCGAAGCCAAGTTCGGCGAAGACTGAACGGGACGCGGGCGGGGTCGTGCGGCGCGAAATAACCGGATTCTCCAACCCGCTGGTAAAGCGTGTCCGCGCGCTGCGGGAAAAGAAGCATCGCAAGCGCGAGGGGCTGTTTCTCGCCGAGGGCCTGCGGATATTGACCGAGGCGCGCGAGGAAGGCGTGCTGCCCGAAATGCTGTTCCATGCCGACGACGCGCCGCTGTACCCGCTGGCGCGCGAACTGGTCGATGCAGTCGATGCGGCGGGCGGCGAGGTTATTTCCACCAGCGCGGACATACTTGCGAAAATATCGGGCAAGGACAATCCGCAAACGCTGGTGGGCGTCTATCCCGACCAATTGACACCGCTGGCGCAGCTTGATCGCAGAGCCGCCGATATCTGGATCGTCGCGCAATCGCTGCGCGATCCCGGTAATCTCGGCACGATATTGCGCACCGGCGATGCGGTCGGCGCGGGCGGGCTGATCCTTGTCGATGAGTGTGTCGATCCCTTCTCGGTGGAGGCGGTGCGCGCCAGCATGGGGGCCTTGTTCACGCAGAAGATCGTGCAATGCGGATGGGACGATTTCATGCGCTGGCTGCGCGCCGATTCCGATTCTGCCCCCGGCATGCTGATCGGCACCAGCCTGAAAGCGACCCAGGATTATCAGCAACCGCAATACGCCGCCCCTGCTTTTCTACTGGTCGGCAATGAGGCGCAGGGCCTGCCCGAAAGCTATGAGCAGCAATGCGACCTGCTCGTAAAAATCCCGATGCTGGGCAAGGCGGACAGCCTGAACGCGGCGGTCGCCACCGCCGTCATGGCCTATGAAATCCGTAGCCAGATTGGTCGGCAGACCGGGCGAGGCCTATGAACAGCGAAACGATTGCCCGCCCTTCAGGCCTTGGCATAATGTGGCTGCACAAGCGCGTGCTGGCGGCCAGCCTTGTCGGCACGGCTGTCGAATTCTACGATTTCTATATCTATGCAACCGCCGCCTCTTTGGTGTTCGGGCCGCTCTTCTTCCCCTCTTCCTCCCCCTCCGCGCAGTTGCTGGCGGCCTATGCGAGCTTTGCCGTGGCCTTTTTCGCGCGGCCGGTGGGCGCGGCGGTGTTCGGCCATTATGGCGACCGCATCGGTCGCAAATCAACGTTGGTCGCATCGCTGATGCTGATGGGCGGATCGACGCTCGCCATCGCCTTTCTGCCAACCTATGAAACATTGGGCTGGTGGGCGCCATTGCTGCTGTGCGTGATGCGCTTTGGTCAAGGCCTTGGGCTTGGCGGGGAATGGGGCGGCGCGGCGCTGCTCGCGGTGGAAAATGCGCCGCCGGGATGGCGCGCGCGCTTCGGCATGTTCCCGCAACTGGGCGCGCCGGTCGGCTTTTTGTTCGCCAATGGCCTGTTTCTGCTGCTTGGTATGATGTTGAGCGATGCGCAGTTCATGACATGGGGCTGGCGCCTGCCCTTTCTCGCAAGCGCGATCCTCGTCATATTGGGCTTGTGGATTAGATTGAAACTGACCGAAACGCCCGAATTCGCGCAGATGCAGGAACAGGAGGAAGCCGCGCCGGTGCCGCTGGCGGAGATATTTCGCCACCATCTCCTACCGGCGATTTCCGGCACCTTCGCGGTCGTCGCCTGCTTTGCGATCTTCTACATCACCACCGCTTTCGCACTGGGCTATGGCACGGTTGCGCTGGGCATAGCGCGCGAACATTTCCTGATGCTCCAGCTTGGCGCGATCCTGTTCATGGCGGTCGGCATCATTCTGGCGGGCTGGTGGGCGGACAAGTCCTCGCCGCATGGCGTGCTGGTCGCGGGATGCCTGATGAGCATTCCGATGGGCGTGGCTTTCGGCCCATTGCTCGGCATGGGCAGCGACGCATCGGTGCTGGCCGCGCTCTCGCTCGGATTGCTCGCCATGGGCTTCGTCTACGGGCCGCTCGGCGCATGGCTGCCTTCGCTTTTCCCCGTCCGGCTGCGCTATTCCGGCGTGTCCTTCTCGTTCAACCTCGGCGGCATCATCGGCGGCGCGCTTGCACCCATAGTTGCACAAGCGCTGGTCGACCTCTACGGTGTCGCCACGGCCGGACTGTATATGACGGCCGCCGCCGCGATCAGCCTGATTGCGCTGTGGATCGGGAACCGCCAGCGCGGCTGAGACATTGAACGACGAAATGGTCTGGGGACGGCCTTCCCCGGCGCACAGAACAAGGATCAACCGGAAGCATCATGACCTCGACATCGCATACGTCCATTTTTGAAATCATGTCGTCGCCCATGTCCGCATCCATTAAGCTCAATCATTTTCAGCACAGCATTATCAACTGGCTCACCAGCCATGTGGTCGAAATCCTGATAGCGACGGGGATCGCCATCCTGCTTTATCTGGTGATGACGCTGGTGCGCGGAGCCGTATCGAAATTGCGCCATCGCGGCGAAACCGACATCGGTTTTGCAACTCTGATTGGCCGGACAGCCGCACGCACCACCCATTTGTTCATGGCGCTGGCGGCCGCGCGGCTGGTCGTCGGATTCGCCAATCCGCCCGAACCGATATTCAACGTCATCCGTTTTGCCTTCACGGTCGTTGCCGTGCTTCAGGGAGCATTGTGGGCGCGCGAATTCATTCTTGGGCTGATCGAACGCAAGACCGGCGATTCCGTAGGTGGCGAGACGCTGTCCAACGCGATGGGGCTTATTCGCGTGCTGGTCACCTTCGCCTTGTTCGCTGTCGCCGCGGTGATGGTGCTCGACAATCTGGGCGTTAACGTTACCGGGCTTGTCGCGGGGCTGGGCATTGGCGGCATCGCCATCGGCCTCGCCGCGCAGGGCATATTCTCCGATCTGTTCGCCGCGCTCTCGATCATCTTCGACAAGCCTTTCCGCCAGGGCGACACCATCCAATATGAAACCACGATAGCCACCGTCGAGCATATCGGCCTCAAGAGCACGCGGCTGCGGTCGATCGAGGGCGAAGCCAAGATCATTTCCAACGCCAAGCTGCTGGAGATGGAGATCACCAACTATGCGGACATCATGCAACGGCGCTATGCGCTGCCGGTCGGCGTGATCTACCAGACCCCGCCGGAAAAGGCGGCGCGCGTGCCGGAGATATTGCGCGATGTGATCGAGGGCGCGGGCGCAGAGTTCGTTCGCGCCGGATTTCTCGGCTTTGGCGCGAGCAGCCTCGATTATGAATGTTTTTTCGTGGTGCATGAGCGCGAGCTCAACGATGCGGTCGCCATGCGCCACAAGATCGGCATGGCTGTGCTGGAACGCTTCGCGGGGGAGGGGCTGGAGTTCGCCTATCCGACGCAGACGACCTTCACGGCCGCACCCGATGGCACGATGATCTATCCCTTCACCCGCCCGCAGGACGTGCTGTAACGCAGGCTTTCAGGCCGTGCCCCAGAGAGCGCCGGGATACAGCAGTCCATCGCGCAGGACGAGGCCGTCTTCCCGGTCTTTCTCCAGCAGGAGCGCGCCGTCGAGGTCGACCCATTCCGCGCCCTGGGCGATCAGAAATGCGGGCGCAATGGCGAGCGACGTGCAGAGCATGCAGCCGACCATCAGGCGCTTTTGCTGCTGCTGCGCAAGCTGCGACAGCGCGATGGCCTCGGTCAGCCCGCCCGCCTTGTCGAGCTTGATGTTGATCGCCGGGAAATCCGCAAGCCGGGGCATGTCGCTGCGATCCTGACAGCTTTCGTCGGCGCAGAACGGCAGGCAGGGCGACAGGCCGTGCAAGCGATGCTCCTCGCCGTGACGGATGGGCTGTTCGATCATTTCCACGCCCAGCACGGCGAGCGCTTCGGTTTCGACAAGCAGATCGGCCTCGTTCCAGCTCTCATTGGCATCGACGATGAGGCGCACATCGGGCGCGCCCTGCCGCACAGCGGCGATGCGGTCGGCATCGCCCTGCCCCATCAGCTTGCATTTCAAGAGCGTAAAGCCGCGCGCGGCGGCGCTGTGGGCATCGCGCTCCATTTGCGCGGGCGCATCGACACTGATGGTGAAGGCGGTGGGCAAAGGCCGGGGCTCGGGCAACCCGGCGAGCGCCCAGACCGGCTGTCCGCTGGCTTTGGCTTCGAAATCCCATAAGGCGCAATCCAGCGCGTTGCGGGCGCCTCCGCGCGGCATCTCGGTTAGCAGCGTTGACCGGGGCGGCAGATCGCCGGACCGGGATTGGGCATAATCGCGGATCGCCTGCGCGCAGCCCTCCGCCGTTTCGCCGTGATAATAGATGGCGGTGGCCTCGCCGCGCCCGACATGGCGACCATCGCCGAGCGTGCAGACCACCACATCGACATGGGTTTTCGCGCCGCGACTGATGGTGAACGCTCCGGCCACCGGCCAGCGCTCCACCTCTACCGAAATCAGCCGTGCCATAAATTTTGCATCCCGAAGCGGATCAGGCCCGCGACACGGCGTTCCCGCACGGCTTAATCGTCATGCTGGGCGATCCATTCCTCGACAACGGGCGCAATCCGGTTGCGCCATTTATTGCCGTTGAAAATGCCGTAATGACCGGCACCCTTGGCCATATAATATTTCTTCATCTCGTCCGGCAGGCTGGTCGCAATCTTGAGCGCGGCTTTGGTTTGGCCGAGTCCCGAAATATCGTCCCGCTCGCCTTCGACGGCGAGCAGCGCCACCTTTTCGATCGCGCCGGGCTTGATGAGCGCGCCGCGATGCATGAACTCGCCCTGGGGCAGGCTGTGTTTCTGAAATACCTCCTCGACCGTCTGGAGGTAGAACTCGGCGGTCATGTCGCAGACCGAACGATATTCGTCATAAAAATCCTTGGTCGTTTCCGCGCTTTCTTCGTCGCCATCGACCAGATGTTTGAACATTTCCCAATGGCTCATCATATGATTGCCGAGATTCATCGACATGAAACCGGCAAGCTGCATAAAGCCGGGATAGACGCGCCGCCCGCTGCCCGCATATTGGAACGGCACGGTCGCCACCACATTCTGCTCGAACCAGCCGATCGGCCGTTCGGTGGCCAGCGTGTTGACCGACGTCGGCGCTTCGCGGGTATCGATCGGCCCGCCCATCATCGTGAGCGTGCGGGGCAGATTGGGGTCCTTGCGGTCCGACATCAGGCACACCGCCGCGTAGCACGGCACCGAAGGCTGGCAAACGGCAAGCATATGCGCGCCCGGGCCAATATGGCCCATCCAGTCGATCAGATAATCGATATAGTCATCGAGATCGAAAGTGCCTTCGCTTACCGGAACATTGCGGGCATCGCGCCAATCGGTGATCCAGACATCATGGCCCGGCAGCATCCGCTCGACCGTGCCGCGCAACAAAGTCGCATAATGGCCCGACATCGGCGCGACGATCAGCAATTTGGGTTGCCCCTTGGGCGCGCCCTTGCGCACGAAATGTTTGAGCTGTCCAAAGGATTTGCGTGCCTCGATTGTCTCCGTGACGGGCGTTTCCTTGCCATTCACCACCGTGGTATCAAGATCGAACGTCGGCTTCCCGCGCGGCGCCGCGGCGTGAGCGAAGACTTCGAGGGCAGAGGCCATGATCGGCCCACCGCCGAAATAGGACAGCGGATTGGCCGGATTTGACAGGAATTCGGCGCTGGCATTGGCCATCGCACTGGCTCCCGCCAGCAGATTCCGTTGAAACTCATAAGCATGGTACAGCATTAAAAACCCTCGTGCAAACCCGCGCCATGGCATAGCCATCAATTCTTGCGGTCTTATTATTGCAATGCACAATATCTCCTTATTCCGTCAACGCCAGCAGCATTTTTTATATTATGCGCATCGTGTCATTGAGGCACGGCTTACGTCCTGCTAAGCGCGCGACATGTCAGAAAAACAGGAAAAAGAAGCGATTGCAGGACGAGCCTCGCTGGCCAGCCTGAAAATGGTCGCGGCGATGGTCAAGCGCTATCCGGGCCATCTCACCGCCGCCGGATTTTCGCTTGTCCTTGCTTCCGCCGCCACGCTCGCGATTCCCAGCGGTTTCAAGCTGATTATCGACCGGGGCTTTGGCGGCGATGGCGATCCCGCCGATATATCGCACTGGTTTCAGTATCTCCTGCTTATCGTGGCGATATTGGCGATGGCCAGCGCAGCGCGCTTCTATTTCGTCTCCTGGCTCGGGGAACGGGTGGTGGCGGATGTCCGCCTTGCGGTGCAGAGCAATTTGCTGCGTCAATCGCCGAGCTATTTCGAGGACAATCGCCCTTCTGAGATCGCCGCGCGCATGACGGCGGATACCGCGATCATCGACCAGATCGTCGGCACCACGGTTTCGATTGCGCTCCGCAATCTGGTTACCGGCATCGGCGGCATCATCTATCTCTTCACCATCGCTCCCAAGCTCACAGCCTTTCTGTTGCTCGGGATTCCACTCATATTATTGCCGATCATCGTCATCGGGCGGCGGTTGCGCCGCCTGTCGCGTCTCAGCCAGGATCGTCTGGCCGATATCGGCAGCAACACATCCGAAGTGCTGGGCGCCATGCGCATCGTGCAGGCATTCGGACAGGAACAGCGTGAAGCGGAGCGCTTCGGGGTGACCGTGGCTAGCGGCTTTCAGACGGCATTGCGCCGCATAACCATGCGCGCGGGCATGACCGCGATCATGATTTTCCTGATCTTCGGCGCGATAACGATGGTGATGTGGCAGGGCGCGATCGATGTCGCCGCTGGCAGGATGACCGGGGGCAGTATCGCCGCTTTCGTCCTGACCGGCGCGCTCGTCGCGGGCGCTTTCGGGGCGCTTTCGGAAAGCTGGGGCGATTTGCTGCGCGGAGCAGGCGCGGCGAGCCGGCTCGACGAGCTGATGCGCGCGGAACCCGTAATCACCGCGTCGCCGGGCAGCAAGCCGATTCCCCGGACGGCGAACGGCGTGCATATCGAATTCGACCATGTCCGCTTTCATTATCCCACGCGGCCCGACGTGGCCGCACTGCAGGATTTCAGCCTCGACATCCGCGCGGGCGAGCGTCTGGCGCTGGTAGGGCCGTCGGGCGCGGGCAAGAGCACCGTGCTGCAACTGGCGCTGCGGTTTTATGATCCTGAAGCGGGCGAGATCCGCCTCAACGGCGTCGCCCTGCCCGATGCGGACCCAGCGGAGGCCCGCGCGTTGATGGCCTTGGTGCCGCAGGAAACGGTCATTTTCGCGGCATCTGCGCGCGACAATCTCCGCTATGGCCGCTGGCAGGCGACCGACGAAGAAATATGGGAAGCGGCCCGCGCCGCCAATGCGGACGCCTTTTTGCGAGCGCTGCCACAAGGGCTCGACACCTATCTCGGTGAAAATGGCGCGCGGCTTTCCGGCGGGCAACGCCAGCGCCTGGCGATAGCGCGCGCGATATTGAGGGATGCGCCGATCCTGCTGCTGGATGAAGCCACATCGGCGCTCGATACGCAATCGGAGCGGCTGGTGCAGGAGGCGCTCGGCCGGTTGATGGAAGGGCGCACCACGATCGTGATCGCCCATCGCCTGTCGACCATCCGGTCCGCCGATCGCATTGTCGTGATGGACAACGGGGAAATCGTCGAACAGGGAACGCATGCGCAACTGATGGCGAACGCGAGCCTTTATGCGCGATTGGCCGACATGGAGCCGGAACCGACCCGCGGCGGAGAACAATAATCTGGGGGAAAGCCTGAACTTTCGAGGCTCAGATTATTAAAGCATCCTGCAGAAAAGTAGGCGAGCAGGAGTCACGTGCCTCCTGCTCGGGTTTTCTGCAATAAACGATGCGACAACAAAAACATAAAGTGGGCGGGGTGATTCAGATTTCACACTGCCCGCTCTAGCTCATCCGCATGATGTGATCGTATATCGCCTTGTGCAGCGGCGTTTCGAACATACATCCGGCTTCGTGTCCGCGCGTCCATATCACCGTGGCGCGGCGACCTTCAAAGCCGGAGAACATGATCCAGACCGTCATGCCGGGTTTCAGGCTGACAAAGCTCTGAAGGCAGAAGCCCGTCTCGGAGAGATTGGAGATACGGCTGGTAAACCATGTTTCGCCCGGGCGCCGCAATTTGACGCCAATCAGCGCGGTATGCCGTCCGACACCGCGCTTGTTGTCGCCAGCAACCAGGTTTTTTTCAATAAACGACATGCCGCCTATACCAGCCTCATAAAGCGAAAGCATAGCAAGGTATCGTAAGCAATTCGTTAAACCAACAAGCCAGCGCGACCAACGGCGGCTTTGGGGCGGCCCGCCAATGGCCACCCATTCACAAAAATGGGGGCCGAAGCCCCCATTCTGAACAGTGATACCTGAATTTCCTGATTACTCAGAAGCTGGCATATTGCTCATTGCCGACAAAGCCCAATTTGGTAACTTTGGACAATTTGATAATTGCCAGAACCTCGTCGACAACCACATAGCGCGTCTGACGATCAGGCTGGAACTGCAGCTCCGGCTCGACCGGAAGCGCCATCGACGCCTTCAGATATTGCCGCAACGTCAGCTTGTCGATCGGCGTGCCGTTCCAAGTGATGACGCCTGCCGCGTCGATCGCTACCTTATTCTTGATAGGATCGACCGGAGGCGGCGCATCGTCAGGCTGCGACGTCGGAAGATCGATCTTCACCGCGTGGGTCTGGATCGGGATGGTGATGATGAACATGATGAGGAGAACGAGCATGACGTCGATAAGCGGCGTCGTGTTCATTTCCATCATCGGTTCGCCATCGTCTTTACCGCCACTCATGGCCATGGTCTAAACTCCTGCGAGAACGCTTACAGACGCTGGACTCGGATATCGCTCGGGTCGGGCTGAGAAATAAAGCCGACCTTCGGGAAACCAGCCATCTGCATGGTATAGATTGTGCCGCCAATGCAGCGATAAGGCGTGTTGATGTCGCCACGAATATGCACTTCCGGCAAATCTTCGGCGGTCATGTTCTGAACGCCGCCAATTTTATCGATATCCGCCTTCAACTTGGCCACGGCGCGATCAAGCAATTCGCTGGAATTCACGCGGGTCAGGTTCCAGTACACCAGGCAGCTGCCGTCGTTCTTGTCATAAGTGACAGAAAGCGAGACATTTTCCGGCTTCGTCGTCGTCGGTTCAAATGCAACCTTGGGAAGCTGGAGATCAATCGTCTGGACCACGACGGGAACCGCGATCAAGAAGATGATGAGAAGCACCAGCATGACGTCGACGAGCGGCGTGGTGTTGATGTCGGACATCGGCTTTTCGTCGCCGCCGTCGGATCCAACGCTCATTGCCATCGATCAGTATCCTAACTCTTCAGTTCTATTTAACAGGACCGTAAGGCCCGTGAGGTGGAAGCCGCGCGAACCGCGACCTCCACCATTGACTTCAGGCCTTGGCCGGAGCGGCAGCCGGACGGGCAGCAGCCGTCGGAGCAGCCGCAACCGCCGGGCGAACCTGACCACCCGATACCATATAACCGAGCAAATCGACCGAGAAGCTGTTCAGTTCTTCGGCGATCGCCTTGTTGCGGCGCTGCAGCCAGTTATAGGCAAGCACCGCGGGAACGGCGACCGCCAGACCCAGCGCGGTCATGATCAGCGCTTCACCGACCGGACCGGCGACGACGTCAATCGATGCCTGACCCGATGAACCGATCTTGATGAGCGCGCGATAGATGCCGATAACCGTACCGAACAGGCCGATGAACGGAGCGGTCGCGCCCACGGTAGCGAGGAACGCCAGACCGCCGTTGAGCTTCGAGTTGATCGAGGCTTCCGAACGGGCGAGCGAACCGTGCATCCAGTCATGCGCCTCGACCGGATCGGTCAGCTTGCCATGCTGTTCCTGCGCTGCAATGCCATCGTCGGCGATCTGCTTGTAGGCAGTGTTCTTTTCCATCTTGGCGCTGCCTTCTTTCAGGGATGCGGTACGCCAGAAAGACGCGCGGACCTTTTTGCCCTGATTGATGATCTTCTGCTGCTCGATCAGCTTGGTGAAGAGAATATAAAAGGAAAAGACCGACATAAGACAAAGAATTGCAAAGACGGACTGCGAAATGATGCCGCCTTCACGAAGGGCCGCTTCGAGGCCGTATGGATTTGCTTCCGCTTTGGGCGCGGCAGCAGCTGCGATAGAAATCAACATTGTAACACTTCCCTCTCAGAACAAGAATGGTTGCAAGGAACCGATACGCATGCGGAGCATCCGTATCAGCCCCCTAAAATCAATCCGGAATTCGCCACACGATGCGGCTCGAAAAACTGTCCGTCATCGGCTGTCCGTCGGTCCCTATCGCAGGCTTGAACCTGGCGCGACGCGGGAGCAGGCGGCATGCCTCCGCATCAAGATCGGATGAACCGCTTGATGAGGTGATGGTACAGTTCGTAACCCTGCCATCCGTACCGATATCGAGACGGAAACCCGTCGTGCCTGAACGCTCTTCACGCAATGCACGGCTCGGGTAATCATCCGAAGTCACCCAGTTGCCCGGGTTGCCGCGCGGCTGGGCTTTCTGCACCGGGCGCGGTGGCGGTGGTGCCGGCGAAGGCAATGGCGGCGGAAGAGGCACAACCCTGGGCACCGTCGGCATGACAGGGGCGGCCGGGGCCGGCATCTCAATGATCTTGGGAGGAGCCACGACCGGCGGCGGCGGCACATCCGCCGGCTTGGGCGGCGGCGGGGGCGGTTCGTCCGGTGGCGGCGGCTCTTCCTTCACCTCAAACACATCAAGCTGCTCTGCCGCCTTTTTCACATATTTCATACCGAGCCCAGTCACGAATGCATAACCGAGAACCGCATGAATCAAGGCGACAATGACGATCGAGATTGTTCTACTCGATGTCTCCGAGTGGTCAGCGTAGGCCATCCAGCAACAACACTCCTTAATTCATCTGACACTTTGTAAATGACATTATTAATGCGACATGCGTTTTTTAGGGCCAACCAGCACACGGGATAACCGCGAACTCGATGGCCCCATTTGCCTTTTATCGTTATTCACGGTCTTCCTATCGCGGTGTGCGTTGGGACGCAAACGCTTTATGATTGATTACCGACTCCGGACCATAGAAAATCATAAAAAATTTGCGTGTAACAATCATGTTACACCGAGGAAGAGAGAAACATGGCATTTACCCCATCCCGCAGCCATCGCCCTAATTTGTTTACTAAATTATTGATAGTATTGTGTTTTGTTGCAAATTTTTTGGGGGGTCCCATATCCCCCTCTTTCGCCGCTTCGCGGGCCCCCGTTGCAGGAAATCCACTCTCTTATGCGGATATAGCCGATCTGGTCACGGGATCGCCCATCATCATAAGTGGCCGCATTACGTCGGTTATAAAGGTAAAAACGGGTACAGGACAAAGCGGCGAAAACCTGAAAGAGCATATTTTCGTCACGGCGAAAGTCGAATCGCTGATTCGCGGGCAGAACGGTGTCCCGCCCCAGGTCAGTTTTCTGATTAATCTCGCAAATGTGAAAAACAGGCTGAAAAAAAGAGAACGCGTGCTGCTGTTCGCCCTTCCCGCCCAGCGCGCCGATTACATCCGTCTTGCATCGCGCAATGCCGCTCAGCCGTGGAGCGCGGAACTGGATACCGCCGTTCGCTCGCTCACGGCCGAAGTCCTCAAAAGCGATTCGCCGCCGGCCATTACCGGAATCGGCGATGCCTTCCATATCGCGGGCACCATAGCGGGCGAGGGCGAAACGCAGATATTCCTCAAGACCGCCACTGGCGCCCCGATTTCCCTGTCGATCCTGCACCGCCCCGGCCAGCCGCCGCGTTGGGGCGTGTCGCTGGGTGAAATCGTCGACGAATCCGCCGTTCCGCCGGAACGCGAGAGTCTGCTCTGGTATCGCCTCGCTTGCAGCTTGCCGCCGCATCTGCCCTATGAATCGGTCCGCACCTTGTCACTGGCGGATGCCGAAGCGGCGCAACGGGACTATGCGATAGTGATGGAAAGCCTTGGCAGGTGCGGCCGCACATTGTAGCGGGGCTGCGAAACTTTCAGGACAATGTCCTGTTGCCGCCTGGCGAAGAACCAAAGGAACGGAAATCATTATGCAGGAACAGCGCCCGATGCGCGTCGCACTCATTGGCCTTGGCACGGTCGGGACCGGCGTTCTTCGGGTGCTGGAAACCAATGGCGCACTGATTGCGCGGCGCGCGGGCAGGCCGATCGAGGTCGTCGCTGTTTCCGCGCGCGACCGGAACAAGGACCGGGGGGTCGATATTTCCGGTTTCGACTGGGTGGACGATATGATGGAGCTGCCCCAGCGGGACGATATCGACGTCATTGTCGAGCTGGTCGGCGGATCGGACGGCCCTGCCCTCGCCTTGTCGCGCGCCACCCTCTCGGCTGGCAAACCACTCGTCACCGCCAACAAGGCGATGCTGGCGCATCACGGGCTGGCACTGGCCGAGCTGGCGGAGAAAGCAGGCATACCGCTCAAATATGAAGCGGCTGTCGCGGGCGGCATACCGGTCATCAAGGGGCTGCGCGAAGGCGCGGCCGCCAATGAGATCAGCCGCGTTTACGGCATTCTCAACGGCACCTGCAACTATATCCTTTCCACCATGGAGCAGGACCGGCGCGATTTCGACGAGGTGCTGACTGAAGCGCAGGCGCTCGGCTATGCCGAAACCGACCCGAGCTTCGACATCGACGGCATCGACGCGGCGCACAAGCTCTCGATTCTCGCCAGCCTTGCCTTTGGCACGCAGATCGATTTCGACAGCGTGGATGTCGCTGGCATCCGAGACATAAGCGCGGCGGACATCAGCGAAGCGGCGACGCTGGGCTATCGCATCCGTCTGGTCGGCATGGCGGAAAATGAAGAGAACGGACTGTTTCAGCGCGTTCATCCGATGCTGGTGCCGACCAGCCATTTGCTGGCCCATGTCACGGGTTCGCTCAATGCGGTGGTTGCCGAGGGCAATTTCGTCGGCAGCCTGTTCTTTCAGGGCGCAGGCGCGGGCGAAGGACCAACGGCATCGGCCGTCGTCGCCGATCTGATCGACGTGGCCCGCGACGAATATGGCGATCCGTTCGCGATGCAGATCGGTCATCTGGCGCGCCAGCCCAAGGCCGATGCCGGCAAGCGCGCCGGGCGCACCTATATGCGCTTCATCGTGCGCGACAAGCCGGGCGTGCTCGCGGAAATCGCGGCGGCGATGCGCGATGCGGGCGTATCGATCGAAAGCGTGATCCAGCGGGCCGCGCATGAGGATGGCTCGGTGCTGCTTGTCGTCGTCACTCATAACAGTACCGAAAGCGCGACCACCGACACGCTTCGCCGCCTGTCCGGCTCCGGCAACTTGCTCGACAAGCCGATGGTGATCAATATTCTCGATTAAAGCGGGCATGAGTGCGACCGATGCACTCGACAATGCCCGTTTCCACCCTTATCGGGACGGCGCAACAAATGAAGGACATACATGATGACGGTGCAGGCTAGTTCGGTTCTCGATCGCGTTCTGGTGATGGAAATGGTTCGCGTGACCGAAGCGGCGGCGATCGCCGCCTCCCGCCTCATCGGCCGTGGCGACGAAAAGGCCGCCGACGCCGCCGCCGTCGAAGCGATGCGTCTGGCCTTCAACGATCTTTATATGGATGGCACCGTCGTCATCGGCGAAGGCGAGCGTGACGAGGCGCCGATGCTGTATATCGGCGAAAAGGTCGGTAATGCCATCGGCAAGGGTCCGAAGATCGACATCGCGCTCGATCCGCTGGAAGGCACGACAATCACGGCCAAGGCCGGTCCCAATGCGCTCGCGGTGCTGGCCATCTCGGAAGAAGGCGGCCTGTTGAACGCACCCGATGTCTATATGGACAAGCTCGCGGTCGGCCCCGGCTACCCGGACGACATCATCGACATGAACAAGAGCGTGCGCGAAAATGTCGAGGCCGTCGCCGCGCACAAGGGCGTGGCGCCGGGCGAGATCATCGTCTGCGTGCTCGACCGCCCGCGCCACGAGAAGCTGATCGCCGAGCTGCGCGCGATCGGCTGCGGCATCATGCTGATCCCCGATGGCGATGTCGCGGGCGTGATTGCGACCACCAACCCGGAAACCAATATCGACATGTATATGGGCAGCGGCGGCGCGCCCGAAGGCGTGCTTGCCTGTGCCGCGTTGCGCTGCGTCGGCGGCCAGTTCAAGGGCCGCCTGCTGTTCCGCAATGACGACGAGAAAGCGCGCGCGCGCAAATGGGGCATCACCGATCTCGACAAGATCTATGATCTGAAGGAACTGGCGCGCGGCGATTGCATCTTTGCCGCAACCGGCGTGACCGACGGCTCGCTGCTGCGCGGCGTCAAGCGCATGCCCGGCGGCCTGATGACGACGGACAGCGTGGTGATGCGCGCTTCATCGGGCACGGTGCGCTGGATCAAGGGCGAGCACCGCGTCGAGCGGAAGGACGTATAAGCGCCCTCCCTTCGCATCGGCCACCGGCTATTTCTTCAAACGATAGCCGGTGCGGAAAATCCAGAACACCAGAACGACGCAGATCGACATCAGAGCGGCGATGAAGGCCAGGCTGACGCCGATCGCCACGTCGCCCTGCCCGAAGAAGGTCCAGCGGAATCCGCTGATCAGGTAGATGACCGGATTGAACAAGGTCACCGTGCGCCACGGCTCGGGCAGCATCGAAATCGAATAAAAGGCGCCGCCGAGAAAGGTCATCGGCATGATGATGAGCATCGGCACAACCTGTAATTGCTCGAAACTTTGCGCCCATATGCCCAGAATGAATCCGAACAGGCAGAAGCTGATCGCGATCAGCGCCATGAACCCCAGCATGGCGAGCGGATGCGCGACCTGCACATCGACGAACAGATGGGCCGTGGCAAAGATCACGAGACCGACGATCATGGATTTGCTCGCCGCCGCGCCGACATAGGCGATGACGGTTTCAAGGGCGGAAAGCGGGGCGGAGAGCAGCTCATAGATGGTGCCCGTCCATTTCGGCATATAAATGCCGAAACTGGCGTTGAAGATGCTTTCCTGAAACATGGCGAGCATGATGAGGCCCGGCACGATGAACCCGCCATAGGGGATACCGTTGATTTCCGTCATTCGTGATCCGATGGCCGAACCGAAAACAATGAAATAGAGCGAGGTGGTGATCACCGGCGTCATGAGGCTGGTCCAGAAGGTCCGGCCGAAGCGGTGAATCTCGAAGCGGTAAATCGCGGCAATGCCGCGCCAGTTGATGCCCGCAATCATGGCCGCGCCTCCGCTTCGGCAAGGTCGCCGCTATGAACCAGCCCGACGAAAATATCTTCCAGCGAGCTTTGCCGGGTCGAAAGATCGCCATAGTCGATGCCCTGCGCCGCCAGTTGTTGCAGCACGGCGGAAACACCGCTCTCGTCGGTCGTCGCATCGAAGAGATATTCGAGATCTCTGCCCTCATTTTTTAGGGTGAGGCTGCCCTGCGCGGTTATATCGGGCACCGCGGCAAGCGGCTGGCGCAGATGCACGGTCAGCGTCTTGGTGCCGAGCTTGTGCATCAGCGCATCCTTGTCATCGACCAGCACCAGCCGCCCCTTGTTGACCACGCCGACCCGATCAGCCATTTCCTCCGCTTCCTCGATATAATGGGTGGTGAGGATGATCGTCACCCCGGTCTTGCGCAGTTCACACACCAGCTTCCACATGTCCTTGCGTAGCTCGACATCGACGCCTGCCGTCGGTTCGTCGAGGAACAGGATGCGCGGTTCATGAGACAGCGCCTTGGCGATCATCACCCGGCGTTTCATACCGCCCGAAAGCTCCATGATCTGGGCGTCGCGCTTGTCCCACAGGGTCAGGTCACGCAATATCCGTTCGATTTTCGCATCGTCGCGCGGCTTGCCGAACAGGCCGCGGCTGAACCGCACGGTATTGATGACCTTTTCAAAGGCGTCGGTGTGCAACTCCTGCGGAACAAGACCAATCTCGCTGCGGGTGTAGCGATAATCGGTGATGATATCGCGCCCGCCGATCAACACCTTGCCGCCAGACGGAGAAACCAGCCCGCAAATGATGCTGATCAGCGTCGTCTTGCCTGCGCCGTTGGGACCGAGCAGCGCGAAAATCTCGCCTTCCTGTATCTCCAGGTCGATGGAATGGAGCGCGACATGGCCGGACGCATAGACCTTGTTCAGGCCGGATACGGAGATGATGGAATTCATTTTATGTGATTCTCTTGCGGTAGGCATGTTGGGTGTGAAGATAGGTGCCGATGTTGCGAAGGCAAGCACCGCGCACTCTTTCCGCCAATTCTCTTGCATGCCAACCGCATCCGGCTAGGACAGGCGACATGGTGCCGATAAGCCAGATTCCGATTTCGATTACCGGGCAGAAATGGTGCTGGCGGGGTGATCGCGCCGGAGCTGCGCAAGACAGCCTGCAACCTGACGATCTGGTGGCGCAATTGCTGATGGCGCGGGGGTGCGCGCGCGACGATGTCGATATGCACCGCAGTCCGACGATCCGGCATTTCATGCCCGACCCTTCGGTTTTTCGGGACATGGACGCCGCCGCCCGTCGGATCGCGGATGCGATCATGGCTCAGGAACGTGTGACCATCTATGGCGATTATGATGTCGATGGCGCGACCAGTGCGGCATTGCTGATCCGCTTGCTGCGCGAACTGGGACTGGAGGCGGACTATTATATCCCCGACCGGCTGATGGAAGGCTATGGCCCCTCCGGCGAAGCGCTGGTGCGGCTGGCGGAAGGCGGATCGTCGCTGATCGTCACGGTCGATTGCGGGGCGCAGGCATTCGAAGCGCTCAGCATGGCGCGAACGGCGGGCGTCGATGTGATCGTCGTCGATCATCATAAATGCGCGAGCGCGCTGCCCGAGGCGCTGGCGCTGGTCAACCCCAATCGGCTGGACGAAAGCGCGGACGGCGCGGCGCATGGCCATCTGGCGGCGGTCGGCGTCGCCTTTCTGCTCGGCGCGGCCCTGATCCGCGAATTGCGCGGGCGCAGTTATTTCGCGAGCCGCGCCGAACCGAAATTGATCGAGTTGCTTGATCTCGTGGCGCTCGGCACCGTCGCTGATGTCGCGCAACTGCGCGGGCTCAATCGGGCTTTTGTCGCGCAAGGCCTCAAAATCATGGGCCAGCGCCGCAATATCGGGCTGGTCGCGCTGGCCGAGGCGAGCCGTCTGGTGCGCGCGCCGCTGTGTCATGATCTCGGTTTCGCACTGGGTCCGCGCATCAACGCAGGCGGGCGCGTCGGCAAGTCGGACCTTGGCGTGCGGCTGCTCACCACCAGCGACCCGGAGGAAGCGCGCAATATTGCTACGGAGCTGAGCCGGCTCAACGAGGAACGCCGCGCCATCGAGGCGATGGTGCAGGAAGAGGCGGAAGCGCTGGCCAGCCGCCAGACCAACCGCGCGGTGATGCTGGTGGCAGGGCATGGCTGGCATCCGGGCGTGATCGGCATCGTTGCCGGGCGGCTGAAGGAGAAATTCGGCCTGCCCGCGCTGGTCGTCGCGCTGGACGAAGAGGGCGTCGGCAAAGGCTCAGGCCGTTCGATCAGCGGCGTCGATTTAGGGGCTGCGGTGCTGGCGGCGAAGGACTGCGGCCTGCTGGCGGCGGGCGGCGGGCACGCGATGGCGGCGGGGCTGACGGTTGCGGGGGAGCAGGTAGAGGCTCTCCATGATTTCCTCGATACGCGGCTGGCGGCCAATGTCGCCGATGCGCGGGCGGAACAGACATTGCTGCTCGATGCGCTCGTCAGCCCGCGCGGCGTTCAGCCCGATCTGGTGCGTGCGCTCGACGAAGGAGGGCCTTATGGCATGGGCTGGCCCGCCCCGCGCATAGCGACCGGGCCGATGCGCATCGTCAAGGCCGATATCGTCGGCAACGGTCATGTCCGCCTCGTCACCTCCGGCGCGGACGGAGCCTCGCTCAAGGCCGTCGCTTTCCGTCAGGCCGACACCCCATTGGGGCAGGAGTTCCTCCATGGTGGCCGCGACCGCAGGCTGTGGCTAGCGGGTCGTGCCAAGGTCGATGAATGGGGCGGCGGACGCAGCGCCGAGCTGCATATAGACGATGCGGCGTGGGCATAACCCTCTTGTCGGCCCTTACGATAAAATTTGCCTGCAAACGGCTTGACCCGGTCTGATCTTCCCCCTAATGCCGCCTTCGCTTCGCCAGACGCTTTGCGCGTTCATCGGCATGGCCCCATCGTCTAGCGGTTAGGACGCGGCCCTTTCACGGCTGAAACACGGGTTCGATTCCCGTTGGGGTCACCAACGCCTTTTATGGGCGTTCCATGAGGCGTTTCTACCTCCTGTATTGTCGAAATTTCCTGTGATCTGACGCAGCCGGTCATGGAACCGCACAGACGCACGCGCCCTCATTCGCCTCATGAAATCGTCAGGCAACCGGCCCGACGGGGCGAAACCTGATTTTGAGCAGAGGACGGATCAGCAACATGCCTGCGATAAACCCACCGATATGCGCGCCAATGGCGACCGCATCGTTGGAACCAGTTAGGCCACCGCCATTGCTCGCCACCCCGATGAGAAACTGAATGAATATCCATCCCGCGCCCAGCCATGCCATACGCACGACACTCGCCGGTATCGGCCCGAAGGAGCGCACCTCGCGATTGCTGTAGAGCAGCGCATAGGCGCCGATAATAGCCGAGATCGCGCCGCTCGCGCCGATCATCGGTATCGGCAGATGCGGGCCGAGCAGCCATTGCCCCGCCGCCGCCGCATAGGCGCCCACCGCATATAGCAGCAGCCACAGCCTGCCACCCAGCACCAGTTCGATCTGCCGCCCACAATAGATCAGGATGATTATATTGAAGCCCAGATGCAGCCATCCGCCATGCAACAGGGTCGCCGTAAGCGGGGTAAGGATCAGCGGCACGACAGCGACAGGCAGCCCGGCATGATCGAGCAGCCCCGGTTCCGATACGCGCGCCGGGATGAACCCCGCCGCATAGGACATGATCTCGCCAAAGCCCATTATCAGCACCAGCACGAAAGCCAGCACCGTGATCGCCGCCACTCTATTGGTCGTCCGCGCTTCAGAAGAACGCTTCATGGTCGTCCCGCCTGCGCTTTAGAGTGTGATGACAAAAAGTGGGCGAGCCGGAGTCACGCGCCTCCGGCTCGGGTTTTGTCAAAAAATCACACGAAAACAGAGAATCAGAAGCGGGCCTTGATTCCATAAAACCTCATCCCGCTTTGCGGTTTCAGATGAATTCGATTTTGGCGATGCTGTAATATTTTTCGCCTGCCGGAACCGTGACCTCGATATCATCGTCCACCTGCCGCCCGATCAGGGCGCGGCCCAGCGGGCTGTTGTACGAAATCATGCCAGCCTTGGCATCGGCTTCCGCCTGCCCGACGATCTGGTAGCGCACCGGCTTGTCGTCCTCGTCCAGCAAGGTGACGGTCGCGCCAAACACCACCTTGTCGCCCGACAGGCTCTTGGGGTCGATCACCTGCGCACGCGAAAGCTTGTCCTCCAGGTCGGCGATGCTCGCCTCGACCTGGCCCTGACGTTCCTTGGCCGCATGATATTCGGCATTTTCCGAGAGGTCGCCATGCGCGCGCGCTTCCTCGATCGCATCGACGATCTGGGGGCGTTCCGCCTTCAATGCGCGCAATTGCTGGGTCAGCTTCTCGTGCCCGATTGCGAGCATCGGCATTTTTTCAACGGTTGCCATTGGCAAATCCCCAATAATTTCCTGTGCCTGCCGCCCATGGCGGCCCGGCCAAACCTATACCCCTGATCGGAAATCGAGAGTTCGGATTAATGATAATAGGATTGCAGCGCCTTAACTTCAAGGGGATGCGCGTTGAGAGCCTCGATTGCATCGATCGCCGCCACGCTCGCCGCCGCCGTCGTAAAGCTCGGGATCTTCATCCGAAGCGCACTGGCGCGGATCGAATGGCTGTCTTTCAGCGATTGCCATCCTTCCGTCGTGTTGAAGATCATCGCTATGCCGTTATCGGTAATACGATCGACGATATGCGGCCGGCCCTGCGCCACCTTGTTGATCGTCTCGACGGCAATGCCTTCCGCTTCCAGGAAACGCGCGGTGCCGCCGGTGGCGACGATATCAAAGCCAAGCTGCGCTGCCTTGCGCACGGCGGGCAGGATTACCGGTTTGTCGCTGTCCTTCACCGACACGAAGATCGCCCCCTCGCGCGGCAAGATCGTACCCGCGCCCAATTGCGCCTTGGCAAAGGCGGTGGCGAAATCGGCATCGATGCCCATCACTTCGCCGGTCGATTTCATTTCCGGGCTGAGCACCGGATCGACGCCGGGGAAGCGCGCCCACGGGAACACGGCTTCCTTAACGGCAATATGATCAATGGCATTGCGGTCGATCTTGGGAAGATCCTTGAGCTTTTCTCCCGCCATCACCCGCGCCGCGATCTTGGCGATGGGCGCGCCGATCGCCTTGGCGACGAAGGGCACGGTGCGGCTCGCGCGCGGATTGACCTCGATCAGATAGACTTCGAGTTTTTCAGTGCCGTCCTCGCGGCCGTTGGCTTTCACCGCGAACTGGATATTCATCAGCCCGCGCACCTTGAGGGCGCGCGCCAGCACATCGGTCTGCCGCTCGATCTCGGCTATGATATTGCCGGGCAGGCTATAGGGCGGCAACGAGCAGGCGCTGTCGCCCGAATGGACGCCCGCTTCCTCGATATGCTGGAGCACGCCGGCCACCACCACATCGTCGCCATCGCAGATCGCATCGACATCGACCTCGATCGCATCGCGCAGATACTGGTCGATCAGCACCGGACTGTCGCCCGACACCTGAACGGCGGTGGTAATATATTCTTCCAGCTGCGCCTGCCCGTCGACGATCTCCATCGCGCGGCCGCCGAGCACATAGCTGGGGCGCATCAGCACCGGATAGCCAATGCGATTGGCGACCGCGATGGCCTCCTCGCGGCTGCGCGCAATACCGTTGGCGGGCTGTCTGAGCTTCAATTTCGTCACCAACGCGGCAAAACGCTCGCGGTCTTCGGCAAGGTCGATGGCGTCGGGCGACGTGCCGAGGATCGGGATGCCTTCATCCTCCAGCGCCTGCGCCAGCTTGAGCGGCGTCTGACCGCCGAACTGCACGATCACGCCCGCCAATGTACCGTTCGACATCTCGGTGTGCAAAATCTCCAGCACATCCTCGACCGTCAGCGGCTCGAAATAGAGACGATCCGACGTGTCATAGTCGGTCGAGACGGTCTCGGGATTGCAGTTGACCATGATCGTCTCATAGCCTGCCTCATCCAGCGCGAAACAGGCATGACAGCAGCAATAATCGAACTCGATGCCCTGCCCGATCCGGTTCGGCCCGCCGCCCAATATCACGACCTTTTTACGATCGGTCGGCGCGCTTTCGCATTCCGGCTCGCCAAAGCTCGGCGCTTCATAGGTGGAATACATATAGGGCGTTTTCGCCTCGAATTCCGCCGCGCAGGTGTCGATGCGCTTGAACACCGGGCGCACGCCCAGCTTGTGGCGGAGCTGCCGCACCTCGAATTCGGTGGTCGCGCCGGTCATCGCCTTCACCGCATCGTGCAGCAGGCCGTGGCCCTTGGCGGTCTGGGGCGCGCGCAGATGCGCGGATTGCAGCGCCAGCCAGCTTAGCCGCCCGTCCGAAAAACCCATGGATTTCAACCGCCGCATGGCATCGGCATCCTGCGGCAGGCCGTTTTCCAGCACTTGCCCCTCGGCATCGATGATTTCCTTGATGCGTTCGAGGAACCACGGATCGAACTTGGCGACCGCGTTGATCTCCGCGACCGTAAGCCCTTCACGCAGCGCCTGCGCCGCGATCAGCAGCCGGTCCGGTGTCGGCTGGCCCAGTGCGGCGATGATCTCGTCCTTGGGCGCACCCACCAGATGATCGACGATGTTGAAGCCCGAAAGCCCCGTTTCGAGGCCCCGCAGCGCCTTCTGCATGCTCTCATGGATATTGCGGCCGATCGCCATCACCTCGCCGACCGACTTCATCGCCGTGCCGAGCAGCGGTTCCGCGCCCTTGAACTTCTCGAACGCAAAGCGCGGGATCTTGGTCACGACATAATCGATGGTCGGCTCGAAGCTTGCCGGGGTCGCGCCGGTGATGTCGTTCATGATCTCGTCGAGCGTATAGCCGACGGCGAGCTTCGCCGCGACCTTGGCTATGGGGAAGCCCGTCGCCTTCGATGCCAGCGCCGATGAACGCGACACACGCGGGTTCATCTCGATGACGATCAGGCGGCCATCCTTCGGATTAACTGCGAACTGCACGTTCGAACCGCCTGTTTCTACGCCGATTTCGCGCAAGCAAGCGATGCTCGCGTTGCGCATGATCTGATATTCCTTGTCCGTCAGCGTCAGCGCGGGCGCGACCGTGATCGAGTCGCCCGTATGCACGCCCATCGGATCGACATTCTCGATGGAACAGATGATGATGGCATTGTCGGCGCGGTCGCGCACGACTTCCATCTCATATTCCTTCCACCCCAGCAGCGATTCCTCGATCAGCACTTCGGTGGTCGGGCTGGCGTCGAGGCCGCCCGCAACGATGGCCATGAACTCGTCGCGGTTATACGCGATGCCGCCGCCGGTGCCGCCCATCGTGAAGCTGGGGCGGATGATCGCGGGAAGCCCCGTAAACTCCAGCGCCGCCATCGCCTCGTCCATGCTGTGCGCGATGCGTGAGCGGGCGGATTCCAGACCGATCTTGTCCATAGCGTCGCGGAACTTGATCCGGTCCTCCGCCTTGTCGATGGCTTCGGCGTCGGCACCGATCATCTGCACGCCATATTTGGCCAGCGTGCCGTCGTTGAACAGCGCGAGCGCCGTGTTGAGCGCCGTCTGCCCGCCCATCGTCGGCAGCACAGCGTCGGGCCGCTCCTTCTCGATGATCTTGGCGACGATTTCCGGCGTGATCGGCTCGACATAGGTCGCGTCCGCCATATCCGGATCGGTCATGATCGTCGCTGGGTTGGAATTGACGAGGATGATGCGATACCCCTCCTCTTTCAATGCCTTACAGGCTTGAGTTCCCGAATAATCGAACTCGCACGCCTGCCCGATAATGATCGGGCCAGCACCGATAATGAGGATGGAGGAAATGTCAGTTCTTTTGGGCATTATTGTTTCAAGCTTACATTGAGGGTTACATTGCGATCATAAGCCCAAGTAAAGATACACTCTTTAAGACGATCCATCTTGGGTGATGGCTGTTTCATATCTTCAACCGTCAATTGTATCGCTAATGTTCTAGCGTCTTGCTCCGCCCAAGTGATGCCAATCTCAGTAAGTTCGCATAGCTTTGCAGCTTCAGTGATGCTCGTGACATTATGAGAATCAGGTATTGTCGGCGCCGCGAAAACGCCGGATGACCAGCACATTAGCGTTGCAGCGAACGCTGTTAATTTTAACGCTTTCATCACGAAACCCTTTCTCACCTCAATCCCCCCACAAACTTCTCGAACAGGTAGAAGCTGTCCTGCGGGCCGGGGCTGGCTTCGGGGTGATATTGCACGCTGAACGCCCTCGCGCCGACAATCTCGATGCCGCAATTGCTGCCGTCGAACAGGGACACATGCGTTTCCCGCACACTGTTGGGCAACGACTCCCCATCGACCGCGAAGCCGTGGTTCATGCTGGTGATCTCGACCGTGCCGGTTTCGATGCGCTTGACCGGGTGGTTCGCGCCGCGATGGCCCTGATGCATCTTCGCCGTTTTCGCGCCCGCCGCGAGCGCGAGCATCTGATGCCCCAGGCATATCCCGAAGATCGGCATATCCTCATCGAGCAGCCGCTTGATGACCGGCACCGCATAAGCGCCCGTCGCCTCCGGGTCGCCGGGGCCGTTGGAGAGGAACACGCCAGCGGGCTTTAGCGCCATCACATCCTCATAGCTCGCGGTCGCGGGCAGCACGGTGACGCGCGCGCCGGCCTTCACGAGCGAGCGGAAGATATTGTCCTTCGCGCCATAATCGAGCGCGACGACGTGTGGTTTGTTTTCGGCTCCGCCGACGTGCGGTTTGTTTTC